>Ga0209181_10002010_pt1 | contig 33970 bp, 29 predicted proteins | sample MAT05_FD_187208 | JGI IMG/M metagenome (GOLD analysis project Ga0209181, IMG submission 187208) | Freshwater microbial communities from Lake Fryxell liftoff mats and glacier meltwater in Antarctica - MAT-05 (SPAdes) (version 2) | ecosystem: Environmental > Aquatic > Freshwater > Ice > Liftoff... | reverse complement strand
ACGCGTCGGTCAATTGCTGCGCGGTTCGCGAACCTGATTTGAATTTCATCACCGACCCGTGGTTCTACGCGTGGGCCATTCCCGCTGTCATCATCACCGGCATTTCGAAAACGGGTCTCGGCGCGGGGGTCGGCGGCGTTGCGGTGCCGATGATGAGTCAGGTCATCGCGCCGGGCGTCGCAGCGGGCATCATGCTGCCCATTCTCTGCGTGATGGATTTACTCGGTTTGCGCGCCTATCGCGGGCAGTGGGACTGGGCAAGCGTGAAGCACATGATGCTGCCCGCCATCCTCGGCATCATCATCGGCGCACTCAGTTTTGGCAGCTTGTCCGTGAACACGACCAAGGCTTTGCTCGGCGCGATCTCGGTCGCGTTTTCGCTGTATCAACTGGTGCCCGGACTGCGCAACCTGAAATCATGGTTACCGGAAGCAATCCGTCCGTGGCTGTGGTGCGGGCTGTCCGGCTTCACTTCCACACTGGCACACGCTGGTGGCCCGCCCATCACCATTTATCTGTGGCCCAAAGGTCTGGATCGCATGCAATTCATGGCCGTCACGATTGTATTTTTCACCGTGGTCAATGCGGTCAAGATCATTCCATTCGCGATCCTCGGACAGCTCAGTTTGACCAACCTGGGCACCGCACTGGTATTGATGCCGTTCGCCCCGATCGGTGTGTGGCTTGGCGTGCGGCTTAACAACGTGATCAACGATGTGATCTTTCGCCGCGTCACGCTGGCGTGTCTGTTTTTGCTCGGGGTGCGATTGCTTTACGAAGGGCTGAAATGATGGGACGCTATGGCGGTACGCATGAATACACGTGATGCCATCACGCTCGTCGCCGTCGACTGCGCGTACGCACACCTGTCGGCCACCGCCCTCGCCCGCTCTGCGGCTCTGCTGCCGGTTGCGCGCGTGCTGTTGCTCACCGACGCACAAATTGCGCACGAGGGTATTGAGGTCGTTGCCATCGCTCCGATCCGTTCTCGCGCCGCGTACTCGCAGTTCATGGTCAAGGAGCTTGCAAACTACATCACGACCGATTACGCACTGGTCGTGCAGTGGGACGGCTTTGTCATCGATGGCAGCCAATGGGCCCGCGAGTTCTGGAACTATGACTACATGGGCGCAAAGTGGCCGCATGTAGCGGGCGAGTTTCGCGTGGGTAACGGCGGATTTTCACTGCGCTCAAAACGTTTGCTCAATGCACTCACCGATCCGGAAATCACACTGAATGCAGATGAAAATGAAGATGAGGCCATTTGCGTTCGCCACCGCGATTTTCTCGAAACGAAATACGCGATTGTGTTTGCCGATGAGCGTGTGGCTGATCGGTTTGCCTTTGACGTGAGTCGTCCCGTAGGGCCGACACTTGGCTTTCACGGTGTGTTCAATTTCTGGCAAGTGCTGACGGACGAAGAATTGACCGTGTTCGCACGCACCGCGCCGGAGGCGATTGTCGAAGGCCTGGGATTCGGCGCGCTAACAAAGAACCTCGTCGATCTGAAGCGCATTGACGCTGCACGTGAATTTGTTGTACGACGGCTGGCCACGTTGCCGCATGACCCCGCCGCGCTTGATTTACGCGTACGACTGGAGGCCCTGAAAAGCGCCATGTCGGTCACTGCTGCCCCCCAATTCAAACCGCCCGCATCACGCAACGACCCCTGTCCCTGCGCCAGCGGCAAGCGCTACAAGGATTGTCACGGCAAGCTGGGCGCATCTCCCGCAACGCCTGCCAAGCTTCTAGTGGATGAAGTCCTCGCTGACGCATTGCAGCATCACGAACAGGGCGACGTGCAATACGCCGTCGAACGCTACGCCCGCATCCTGCAACAGGAGCCGGAGAACACCACCGCACTGCACTTTGCCGGCCTCTCGCAGTATCAGGCGGGCCAACCGTCAGTCGGTCTGGAGCTGATCTGGCGCTCGGTCAAACAGGCCGATCAGGAGCCCGAATTTTTCAGCAACATGAGCGCCGCAGCGTGGACTTCGGGTCGCTACGACGAAGGGCGCTGGGCTGCGGAGCGTGCGCTGGCACTGGACGAAAAACATCTCGGTGCGCTCAACAATCTGGGCTTCAATTTGCGCTCGATGAACGACATAGATGGCTCGATAGCGGCGTTCGACAAAGCGCTCGAACTCGCGCCCGGCTTCGATTACGCGCGCTGGAATCGCACATTTTCATTGCTGGCAAAAGGTGACTACGGGCTCGGATTTGCCGATTACGAAATGCGTTTGCAGTTCCCGCAAACGCAGCCGAGCGGAAAGATTCCGGCGAACACACCGATCTGGCGCGGTGAAGCCGCTGACGGTCAATCGATCCTCTTAATGTGTGAGCAAGGCCTCGGCGACACCTTCATGTTTGCGCGGTTTGTGCCGCTGGTGGTGGCGCGGGGCCAGACGGTGACGCTCGCCTTACAAGCTTCGCAGATTGCACTGATGCGGCAGTCGTTTCCCGATGTGAAAGTCATCGCGGTGGGCGAGCATGAGACGATGGCCTTCGACTTCTGGGCCGCGCTATGGTCGCTGCCGTCCGCCCTCGGAATTACGCTCGCAAACCTGCCTGCGCCCGCGAGATTTTTTGAGACGCAAGCTTCAGAAGTATCAGCGTGGGACCGTCGTCTGGATGAAGTCTCACTTCGCCGCGCAGGTATCGAAGAAAAAACGCGTTCGCGTGTCGGTATCGTCTGGCAAGGGCAACTTGCCGGGCAGGACAACCAGATGGCCGACCGCTCCATCCCGCCGCGCCTGATGCGGCGCTTCGTCGAAGCGCATCCCGAAATCATGTGGGTGTCATTGCAGCACGGCGCGCCCCCTCTGGGGGCTGCTAACCTGATCGACTGGACTGCCGACACCATAGAGTTCACGCAAATGGCAGCTCTGATTGACGCGCTTGATCTGGTCATCACGATCGACACCGGTGCTGCGCATCTGGCTGCGGCGCTGGGAGCGAAAACGTGGGTCTTGCTACGCCATGCGGGCGACTGGCGCTATGGAATCACCGGCGAGAATTGCGTATGGTCACCCACAATGCGCCTGTTCAGACAGGATGAGTCGAGGCGTTGGGAGCCTGTGTTCAAGCAAATCTCGGAGGCACTCCGACTAAATACTTGACGAGGTGCCTCAAAAGCGCGCTCTACACGTTAAACAGGAACTCCAGGACGTCGCCGTCTTTCACGACGTATTCCTTGCCCTGCGCGATCATTTTTCCGGCTTCTTTTGAGCCGTGTTCACCCTTGTACTTGATGAAGTCATCAAAGCCAATCGTCTGTGCGCGGATGAAGCCTTTTTCAAAATCAGTGTGAATCACGCCAGCGGCTTGCGGCGCCGTGTCGCCTTTGTGGATGGTCCAGGCACGCACTTCTTTCACGCCCGCAGTGAAGTAGGTTTGCAATCCGAGCAGTCCGTAACCCGCACGAATCACGCGATTCAAACCGGGCTCTTCGAGACCCAGGTCTTTGAGGAATTCCATCTTGTCGGCATCATCCATGTCGCCGATTTCGGCTTCCATGTTCGCGCAAACGGCGACGACCGGTGCCTTTTCTTTAGCGGCATAAGCAAGCACTGCCTGGTAGTGCGCGTTGTGCGCCAGATCGTTTGCATCCGCCACGTTGGCGACGTACATCGTGGGTTTCGACGTGATCAGGAAGAGCTGTTTCACCAGCGCTTTTTCTTCATCATCGAGATCGAGTGAACGCACGGCGCGCCCCTGATCCAGCACCTTCTGGCATTTCTCCAGAAGTGGCAGCATCTTCATTGCCTCTTTGTCGCCACCGGTCGAACGCGAGAGCTTGTTAAAACGATGCGTCGCTTTCTCCACACTCGCCAGATCGGCGAGCGCCAACTCGGTGTTGATGACTTCGATGTCATCGATCGGTGAGACCTTACCCGCAACGTGAATCACATTGTCGTCGTCAAAGCAGCGCACGACGTGGGCCGTAGCGTCGCACTCGCGGATGTTGGCGAGGAACTGGTTGCCGAGGCCTTCGCCCGTAGACGCGCCTTTGACCAAACCGGCGATGTCGACGAACTCGACCGAAGCCGGAACGATGCGCTGCGGCTTCACGATTTCGGACAACTGCGCGAGGCGCGAGTCGGGTACTTCCACGATGCCAACGTTCGGCTCGATGGTGCAGAACGGATAGTTCTCGGCGGCGATACCGGCCTTGGTGAGCGCATTGAAAAGCGTGGATTTGCCGACGTTCGGAAGACCGACGATGCCGCATTGGACTGCCATGATTGGGAACCGGTATTGTTTGAATTAACTTGTAATTATCTCTGACGCAGGCCACTATCCTTGTGGGAGCGCCCTTCGGCAAGCTCAGGACCAAAGGCGAACCGCGACCGGAGGGGCTATCGCAGGACGGGTTGGCGACGCGCTTTTCGCGGCAGAGCCGCTCCTGCAAATCAGATCACTCGCACTCGAATCACGTGATCCACCAAAGCAATGGCCTCAACCACGCTCGCAGCGGGGGCTGATTCGACATCGATGATATTGAACGCCAGCTCGCCACGGCTCTTGTTGATCATGTCGACCACGTTGACTTTGTGGTCCGCCAGAACGGAGAGCACATGACCCAACACACCGGATACATTGTCGTTCGCAAACGTGATGCGCGACGTACCGGCGGCTCGGCCCATACTAACGCTGGGCATATTGACCGAGTTGTGAATGTTGCCGTTTTCCAGATAGTCCATGAGCTGGCCAGCAGCCATCACCGCGCAGTTTTCTTCCGATTCTTCGGTGCTCGCGCCGATGTGCGGCATAGCTATCACATTCGCTTGACCCAGCATTGCAGGTTCGGGGAAGTCGCAAACGTATTTGCCGAGCTTTCCGCTATTCAGACTGCGCAGCACCGCCTCTGAATCGACGATGCTCTCGCGCGCGAAATTCAGGAGCACCGCACCGGTTTTCATTGCGGTTAACGCAGCGTCGTTGATCAAGTGATGAGTCGCTTCCATCGCCGGCACATGGATCGAAACATAATCGGAACGCATCAACAGCGCTGTCAGATTCTCCGCCCGCTGCACCTCGTTCGACAACCGCCATGCTGCGTCAATTGACAGCGCGGGATCGAAACCCGCGACTTTCATGCCCATGGCTAACCCCATGTCGGCCACCAGCGAACCAATCGCGCCGAGACCCACAATCCCCAGCGTCTTGCCCTTGATTTCGCCACCCGCAAAGCGCGATTTTTCTTTCTCCAGCAGCGCAGCCATTTCCGCTGCATCGCTCATGTGCGTCAGCGAATTGACATACGCCATGCCGGGCAAAATGCCCCGCGTTGCGAGCAGCATGCCTGCCATCACAAGCTCTTTCACCGCGTTGGCGTTCGCCCCCGGCGTGTTGAACACCACCACGCCGAGTTTGCCGTACTCCGCGACCGGGATGTTGTTGACGCCAGCCCCTGCACGCGCCGCTGCGAGCAACGAGCCGGGCACCACAACACCCTGCAACTTCTGACTGCGCAACAGGAAGGCGTCGGGGCTGCCGATATCGCTTGCGACCTCATATGCGCCACGCGGGAAACGCTCCAGGCCTTTAACGGAGATCTGGTTGTAGGTTCGGATTTTGAACATGACCGAATCTAGGCTGCCGTAGCTTGTGCATACGCCCAGCTCAACCACGGCATCAAAGCCTGCAAATCGCTCCTCTCAACCGTCGCGCCACACCAGATGCGCAACCCCGCCGGCGCATCTTTGTACGAACCGATATCGAGCGCCGCGCCTTCCGCTTCGAGCAGTTTGGTCATCTTCTTGACCTGCTCCTCGGTCGCTTTCAAGCTTAGGCACACGCTCGTGTTCGAGCGCGTTGCTTTATCTTTGGCGAGGAATGAAATCCAGTCGTTCGCCGCGACAAACGCCTCGATGACGCCGAGATTGGCCTCCGAGCGGGCAATCGTACCTTTCACGCCGCCCACGCTCTCTGCCCATTTCAGCGCATCGAGATAGTCCGACACGCACAGCATCGACGGTGTGTTGATCGTCTCACCCTTGAACAAACCGTCAATGAGTTTACCGCCAGATTTCATGCGGAACACTTTGGGCATCGGCCACGGCGGGTTGTAGGCCTCAATGCGCTCCACTGCACGCGGCGACAGAATCAGCATACCGTGAGCGCCCTCGCCGCCCAGCACTTTTTGCCAGGAGTAGGTGATGACGTCGAGCTTGTCCCATGGCATATCCATGGCGAACACGGCCGAGGTTGCGTCGCAAATCGTCAATCCCGCGCGATCTGCGGGGATCCAGTCACCGTTGGGCACTTTCACGCCAGAGGTCGTGCCGTTCCAGACGAACACGACGTCATTGTTGAAATCGACCGCTTCCAGCGCGGTGATGTCGCCGTAGTCGGCCTTGCGGTGGTTGACGTTCGGCAGCTTCAATTGCTTGACAATATCGGTCACCCAGCCGGCGCTGAACGACTCCCATTCGAGCACGTCAACGCCGCGCGCACCCAGCATCGACCACATCGCCATTTCAATCGCACCCGTGTCTGAACCCGGCACTACGGCAACCCGATAACCCTCGGGCAAACCCAGAATCCGCGCCGTTTCCGAGCAAGCCAGCCCCAGCGTTTTCTTTCCCAACGCAGAGCGGTGCGAGCGACCCAGTGTGTCAAGCTGCAATGTGCTCACGTCATAGCCAGGACGCTTTGCGCAGGGGCCGGAGGAGAAGTTTGGAACAACGGGTTTGGTCGCAGGTTTCGTCATGATCTACCGAGAATTAGTGAGTGTCGAAGGCCGGATTGCTAGGCCGCGTGATTGTAGCTAGCGGAAGTCGCTGGGCGTTTGCAGGAGCGGCTTGCCGCGACCAACGTTTGCAAAATACCCAGTTTGTTCATGTCAGGTTGGGTCGCGGCAAGCCGCTCCTACAAAATACGCGTACCTCCTGAACGCGACATCGCATTGATGAACATCCTCTACCTGCACGGCTTCCGATCCAGTCCGCAATCAACCAAAGCCCGGCTGATGGCGGCACACTTTGCGAATACGGAGCATCGCTTCGTCTGCCCGCAGCTACCCGCGAGTCCGGCAGTCGCCATTGAGGTGGCGCGCGAATTGATTGAAGATCGTGGCGATGCGGCGAACGACTGGGCGCTGATTGGTTCCTCTTTGGGTGGGTTCTACGCCACCTTTCTGGCGGAGGCCTATGGTTGCCGCGCGGCGCTGTTGAACCCAGCGGTGATGCCTGGGGATGATCTCGCTGGCTACGTGGGCGAGCTCACGAGTTATCACTCAGGCGAGCCGTTCGAATGGCGGGCGGAATATCTCTACGAGTTGGCCGAGTTGCAGATCAGTCACATCACGCAGCCGGAGCGCTACTTTTTATTGGCGGCGACGGACGACGAAGTGCTCGATTGGCGGCAAATGCGCGATCACTATCCGGGCGCTCATCAACACATCATCGAAGGCAGCGATCACGCGATTACGGGGTTTCCGGCATACATCGAGCAGGTTGCAGAGTTTTGTGTCTTGGCATCCTGATTACTCTGTGGGAGCGGCTTTAGCCGCGATAGTTCGGTGCGCAACCATTCGCGGCTAAAGCCGCTCCCACAAGCCCCAAAAAAAAGACCTCGCTACTCCTTCGGTTTCTCGCCGCCATCATCCATACCCGCCGCGATTTGTGAATAACCGTTGTCGACGTAGAGAATTTCGCCCGTCATCGCATTCGCCCAGTCGCTCATTAAAAACGCGGCGACATTACCCACTTCGTCCGCCGTCACATTGCGACGCAGCGGAGCCGCAGCGGCAAAGTTTTTGAGCATGGTGGAAAAACCCGCGATGCCCGCCGCTGCCAGCGTCTTGATCGGCCCGGCGCTGATGCCGTTCACCCGCGTGCCCTCAGGCCCGAGTGTTGCCGCCATGTAGCGCACGTTGGCCTCAAGCGCCGCCTTCGCCACGCCCATCGTGTTGTAGTTCGGGACGCTGCGCACCGCGCCAAGGTAGGACAGCGTAAGCAGCGAACCGTTGCGTCCCCGCATGAGTTCGCGTGAGGCCTTGCCCAACGCCGCGAAACTGTAAGCCGAAATATCCATCGCCGTCATGAACGACGCGCGCGACAAACCATCGAGAAAATCACCGGCAATCGCCTCGCGCGGGGCGTAACCAATCGAATGCACCACACCGTCGAGCCCGCCCCATTCGCTTCCAAGTTTCGCGAAAACAGCATCAATTTCGTCCTGCTGCGTCACGTCCATGCTCATGATCAGGCCGCCGCCAAGTTCAGGCGCAAGCTTTTCCACACGCGATTTCATCGCCTCGCCAGCATAAGTAAAAGCCAGCGTGGCACCTTCGCGTTCGAGCGCTTTACCAATCCCAAACGCGATGGAGCGATTGGAGAGCAGGCCGGTGAGCAGAATTTTCTTGTCTTGCAGGATGGGCATGGTGTGAACCTTTAAAGGACTGTAAGGATTCTACGTCCGTAAAATTGGCAGTATGTCTATCCCCATGACCCCCAAAGAAATCGTCTCCGAGCTTGATCGCCATATCGTCGGGCAGGGCGCCGCCAAAAAGGCCGTCGCGATCGCGCTTAGAAACCGCTGGCGGCGGCAACAGGTGCAGGATCCGCTGCGCCAGGAAATTACTCCGAAAAACATTCTGATGATCGGGCCGACGGGCGTCGGCAAGACCGAGATTGCGCGACGTTTAGCCAAATTGGCAAACGCACCGTTTGTCAAAGTCGAGGCGACCAAGTTCACCGAGGTTGGCTACGTCGGGCGCGATGTCGACACCATCATTCGTGATCTGGTGGAAGTGTCGATCAAGCTCACGCGTGAGCAGGCGATCAAGGCGGTGCGGGATCGCGCGCAGGATGCAGCCGAGGAGCGCGTACTTGACGCGCTATTGCCGCCGCCAAGCGCCGTAAATTTCGACGATTTGAAGCCGACGGACAACGCGACTCGACAGAAATTTCGCAAGATGCTGCGTGAAGGCGGGTTAGACGATAAAGAAATCGAAATCGAAGTGGCCGTCGCATCGCCGCAAATGGAAGTCATGGCCCCGCCCGGCATGGAGGAGATGACACAACAGATTCAGGGCCTGTTCGCCAACATGCATCGCGAGCGCAAAAAGTCGAAGAAGATGCGCGTCGACGAAGCAATGAAAGTGATGCAGGACGAAGAAGCCGCGAAGCTCATCAATGAAGATGAAATGAAGCAGACAGCGCTCGATAACGCCGAACAAAACGGCATCGTGTTTCTCGATGAAATCGACAAGATCGCGACTCGGCAGGAGTCGAGCGGCACGGATGTTTCACGTCAGGGCGTGCAGCGCGATTTGCTGCCGCTGGTCGAAGGCACGACGGTCAACACCAAATACGGCGCAATCAAAACCGATCACATTTTGTTTATTGCAAGTGGCGCATTTCATCTCGCGAAGCCGAGCGATTTAATTCCCGAACTGCAGGGACGCTTTCCGATTCGTGTTGAGTTGAGTGCGTTGACGGTTGAAGATTTCGAGCGAATTTTGACCAGCACCGATGCGAGCCTCACACGGCAATACGCGGGGCTTTTGGCGACCGAGCAAGTCACGCTCGACTTCAAACCCGATGCGATTCATCGTCTCGCCGAGATCGCGTTCACCGTGAACGAGCGACAGGAAAACATTGGCGCACGACGACTACATACGGTCATGGAGCGGTTGTTAGAAGACGTGAGTTTCACGGCAGATTCATTGACCGGTCACACCATCGATATTGATGCAGCGTTCGTTGATGAAAAACTCGCAGGCATCGTGCGCGACGAGAATCTTTCGCAGTTCATCCTTTGAGCGCCGGGTCCGCTTTGATCGCGTTGCCCGCGCGACCTTTCACGCTCGGGCTCCTGGCGCGATTGTTTTTTCCGTTTGCACTCGCGTACTTCGCTTCAGTGTTACTACGAAACGTCAACGCGGTGGCAGCCCCGGAATTGATTCGCGATTTCGGGCTCAATGCCGCCGACCTGGGCTTGCTCACGAGCCTGTATTTCATCGCGTTCACACTGGCGCAATTGCCTTTGGGTTCGCTGCTTGATCGGTTTGACAGCGCCCGCGTCAACGCCTCCGCGCTGGTGGTCGCCGCCATTGGAACGACACTGTTCGCCTCGGCAAACAGCACCGCAATGCTCGGTGTGGGGCGCGCGTTAATCGGGCTTGGCGTTGCTGTGTGCCTGATGAGTTCTCTGCGCGCCTTCGCCATCTGGTTGCCGGTGTCGCGGCAGCCCATGGCGAACGGCGTCATGTTCGCAGTCGGCACGCTCGGCGCGATTGCGGCCACCGTTCCGGCGCAATGGGCCATTGCCAGCCTTGGTTGGCGCTCGGTGTTCTTGTATTGCGCTGGCTTTATCGCTTTCGCGTTCGTCATGCTACTGACGGTTACGCCATCGTGTCGGTCCAAAGCCTCTGCCCAGCCCGCGGTGAGCCTCTCGACCGCACTGGGCTACGTGTGGCGCACGCGGCAGGCACGTCATTCGTTCCCTGCGGTCTCGTTTGCTGTGGGCGTGTTGTGGGCAGTGCAGTCGTTGTGGGCGGGCCCGTGGCTCACGCATGTAGCGGGGCTGTCGGGCGACCCTTTGGCGCGCGTGCTGATCTGCATGCCGGTGGGCATGCTGGTGGGCAATCTGTTCCACGGCTGGGTAACCGGTCGGTTGCGCGCGGCGAACCGCGATGGGTTTATCTACAACCATTGGATGCTGGTGCTCTTCGCGCTAACGATGGTACCGTTCGCGTTGAAGCTCAGCGTCGCGCTGCCGATTTTGTTCTTTACCTTCGGATTTTTTGGTGCTGCGACGAACAATTATTTCGCGCTGCTTTCACCGTATTATCCGAGCGGGATCGTCGGTCGCGCCAACGCCGCGCTCAACATGGGCCTGTTCGCGTCGATCTTCGCATTGCAATGGAGCATTGGTGGCGTGGTGAATCTTTACCGCAGCGGAACCGGCACGGGTTATGGTGCCGAGGGATTTGTCATCGCGTTTGCCGCGCTCTGCCTGACTCAGCTGCTGCTCATCGTCTGGATGTGGCCCGCGCGAGATGATGCGAGCAGGGGTAGCCAGGCATGAACATCACGCTGCGCATCCTTGAAATTGTCCTGCCGGTGCTGGCGATCATCGTGCTGGGCTATGTGCTCGGTCGCCTGTGGAAACCCGACATGCGCGTCGTCAATCGGCTGAACCTGGATGTTTTCGGACCGTTTCTGGTGCTTGCTTATTTGAGCGACAAGAACGTCGATCTGGTGTCGCTTTGGCCGTTAGTCGTAGCGTCGATTGTCATCGTGCTTGGCTCTGGTTTGATCGCGTGGCCGTACGCCAAGCTCTCCGGACAAAATCCGCGCACGTTTGTGCCGCCGATGATGTTCAACAACTGCGGCAATATGGGGCTTCCGCTCGCGCTGTTCGCGTTCGGCGCGCCCGGTGTAGCGGGCATGGTGGCCCTCTTCACCACATCCAATCTGCTGCATTTCACGGTAGGCGCGTTCATCGTGAACAAGCATGCCGATTTGAAAGTGCTCCTGAAAAGCCCGATGGTGTGGGCGACGATCATCGGCGCATCGTTCGGCCTCACCGGTACGCACTTGCCCGACAGCGTGCACACCCCGATGAAGATGATTGGCGACTGCACAATTCCCGTGATGCTGCTCTCGCTCGGCGTGCGTATGCTTGACGTCAAGCGCGAGGACTTTTCCAACTCACTGCTTGGCGCTGCGATCTGCCCGCTCACAGGTCTGTTCGTCGCGGGCTTGCTGGTGAACTGGTTGCCGATGACGAAAGAGCAAGTCGGTCTGGTGTTTTTGTTCGGTTCGCTGCCGCCCGCTGTGCTCAATTTTCTGGTCGCGGACTATTACAAGCAGGAGCCGGAAAAGGTCGCTTCCATCGTGCTCGTCGGCAACATCGCGAGCGTGATTTTCATTCCGCTTGGGTTGCTGTTTGCGCTGCGATGAACTGTGTTGCGCAGTACAGCTTTATTCCGCATTGACCGCTGCATTGGGGCTTAAGCTAATAATTACTGGAAGTCGACTATCAGCCAAATGCAGATTTAGCCCATGTTAAGCAGTCGTTTCAAGATAAAGCTGACCAAAGAAGTACGCTACACGAGGAGCCTCTGACCCTACACTCGTGACGTTCAAACAATTGTCCATTCGGGCATAAATTTCATGCCCAAAGCACAAGCGTTTCGATGGATCGGCAACGCACTCTGCGCGCTCTCGGCGTTTGCGCTGAACGGCCTCTCCGTTGCAGCGCCGACCGATGCCCCGGTTGTGGCTGCTTACGAAAGCGCCGCGGAAATTCCGGTTGAGGCATTTTTTAGACTTCCCAGCTACTCCCAAATGGCGATGTCGCCAGACGGCAAAAAGCTTGCGGCACTAGCCCCCGTGAAGGGGCGGGAAAATCTGTTGGTGATCGATCTGGAAACGCGCAAGTCAACGGCGACCACCAGCTTCGCCACAGTGGACGTGAACTGGTTCATGTGGGCGGACAACACCCGGCTGATCTTTAGCGCGTCAAACCGCCAACTGGAGACGGGGGTGTGGCGTCGTGGTGCGCTCATCGCCATTGACATTGATGGCCAGAACTCACGCAACATCGGCCATGACATTCGAGGAGGTTTCGATGTTCTGGCCAGAACCCGTGATGGCAGCGGCGACTTGATCGTGAGCATGAACCTGCGCGACTACGACTCCGATGATGTCTATCGATTCGACACCCGCAGCGGACGCTCAAAACTCTTGACCTTTGATTCGCCAGGCCGGGTTGTGAGCTGGGTCATCGATCAGGCGCTGGAGCCGCGTGTGGCCATGCGCCTGGAGCCTCGCGAGGCAGCCAACAAACCACGGCGGCGAACGCTCTGGCACCGCAAGTCGGCAAGCGAGTCGTGGCAACAGATTGGCGAAATGACGGGTGACGTTGATCGCATGCGACCGCTCGCATTTGATGAGGACAACCAGACGCTCTTTGTCGCAAGTCGCCATGGGGGCGATCTTAGTGCGATCTATCGCTACGACATAGCCAATAAACGACTGGGCGAGGTGGTGGCGCAACATCCTTGGCTCGATCTGGACGGTGGCTTAATCAGACACCCATCCAACGGAAAAATACTCGGCATCAGCTACAGCGCCGAGATTCAGAGCACGAGCTGGTTCACAGTTCGCTATGCCGCCATTCAGGCGGGCATTGACAAGGCACTGCCGAACACAGTGAATACTGTGGTGCCGGGTGACGACGCCGCGCGCTTTATGTTGGTGTTTGCTCAGTCAGCCACCGATGCCGGCACTTACCATATTTTCGACTCAGAGAAGCGTGCGCTTCAACGCGTCGTCGCGACGCGTGAGTGGTTGCCTCCAGCGCTCATGGCCGAGCGCCGCTTTGTGATGTACAAGGCGCGTGACGGTTTGAATATCCCGGCGTGGCTAACGGTTCCGCGCGGTGTGGATTCGAAACAACTGCCGCTCATTGTTCATATTCACGGCGGGCCCTGGGTGCGCGGCTACCAGGGGGCGCAATGGGGGCGCTGGCCTGATGCGCAGTTTTTTGCGTCACGCGGCTATGCCGTACTTGAACCGGAGCCGCGCGGGTCTACCGGGTTTGGGGCGAAGCACTATCAACAGAGCTTCAAGCAATGGGGACTCAGCATGCAGGATGACATCACCGATGGCGCATTGCATCTTGCGAACGAAGGGATTGTTGATCGCAACCGCATGTGTCTGTTTGGCGGGAGCTATGGGGGATACGCGGCTTTGCAGGGCCTGGTGCGGGATCCTGAACTGTGGAAATGCGCTCATGCCTACGTCGCGGTGACCGACATTACGCTCAAGCAAAATGTCACGTGGTCTGATACCGCCCGCTACAGCGATTACTACAACACCGACTTCAAGCGCTGGATCGGTGACGAAGCGACTGATCGCGCCCGCTTTGATGCAACCTCCCCCGCCAGGAACGCGGATCGCATCAAGGCCGCCGTGATGCTCACGATGGGCGGGCAGGATCAGCGCGTACCGCTCATCCACGGCACCACCATGCGTGATGCCATGGAGAAAGCAGGAAAGCCGCTTGATTACCGAGTCTACGTTGATGAAGGGCACGGCTTCAACGCACCCGAAAACGTCGTTGACTTCTATACGCGCACGGAGCGCTTCTTCGCGAAGCACTTAAAATGATGCGTCCTGCGTCGCGAGGTGGCGGCGCTGGCGTTGCGGTGTCGCGGTTTTTAGCGTCTTTGCAATGTCGTCCGCCGCTGTCAATCCACGCGTCATGAACGACAAACGGCCCTTGCTGCCGCTCTTCTGATAGTCCAAAAGAATGGCTCGTTGCGCGGCTTCCAGCTCAATGTGGCCGTCACTCACCAGCCAACGATAGACCAGATCAAACAGCCGCTCCAGTGCAATCTTGTGCGTCGCGCCCGTCTCGGCGTATAGCCAGTCAGCAAGCGCGAGGAAACGCTCAAACGCGCTCGTCGGCTCCTCTTGCAGCACCAGCGGCAAGGTCTGCGTAAACCGCCCCGAATTTCCAATCAAATCCCAGAAGCGCGCGAAGCGGCTGATGCGTTGCAGGTCGGCGAACGAAAGTTCGGTGTTCGACAAGATGTTGTAGGGCGGCTCAGGGTTGTAGCGCATCGCGAACGCCTCGGAATGGCGAATGATCGGCGTGCCGCGCAGGCGTTTCAACACGCCGACCTGAATCTCGTGCGGCCCCAGACGCGCGAGCGTATCGAAGCCTTCGCCAAAACTCGAAAACGTCTCCGACGGCAGCCCTGCGATCAAATCCACGTGCATGTGCGCGTTTGAGTTTTCATGCAGCCAGCGAATGTTTTCTTTCGCTTTCACGTTGTTCTGCTTGCGTGAAATATGGCCTTGAACTTCCGGGTTCCAGGTCTGGATTCCGATCTCGAATTGCAGCGTTCCGGCAGGGAATTTCGCGATAGTGTCCTTGAGCTTTTCCGGCAGATGATCGGGCACCAGCTCAAAGTGCGCGAAGCAGGGATCGTCCGGCCTCAAAGTAATACGTTCAAGGAAAAAATCAAGGATCGCCAGCGACGTTTTGATGTTCAGATTAAACGTGCGGTCTACGAACTTGAATGTCCGCGCGCCACGGTCATAAAGCTTGCCCATCTCGGCAAGAAAACGCTCGGTATTGAACGGTTCGGCGGTCTTGTCGAGCGCCGAAAGGCAAAACTCGCACTTGAACGGACAACCTCGGGAAGCCTCGACGTAGAGATGCCGCTGCGCGATGTCCTCATCCGTGTAGTACTGGTACGGCAGCTTCAGATCATCCAGCTCAAACGCTTCGCCAACGTGCACTTTCATCAGCGGTCGCGGCCCATGCAGCAGCGCGCGCGCGAGCTTGTTGAACGTCACGTCCCCCGGCCCGGTGATCACATAATCGACGAGCGCAAAGATGCGCTGCTCGGTCGTCTCAAAGCTAACCTCCGGCCCGCCAATCACCACCTTGATCTGCGGCGCAACCGCCTTCAACATCGCGATCAGTTTGGTCGTTTCCTCCACGTTCCAGATGTAGACGCCGAAGGTCACGACCTTCGGATTCAGCGCCAGCAATTGCTCAACCAGCACCTCGGTCTTGCTGCCAATGACAAATTCAACGATCTTCGCGTCGGCGCGAATGTCATTGTCGAGATTGGCGAATAGATAGCGCAGGCCCAGCGAGGCGTGGGCGTAACGGGCGTTGAGTGTGGAGAGGACGAGTGACGGCATGGCGTAATTATCGCGTGCGCAGGTAAGCGCTCAGCCCTTACTCTTGCGTACACTCTCTATCATGCAATCGACGAGCGCTTCCGTATGCCTGAACATGATCGTCAAAGACGAGGCACCGGTCATCGCACGTTGCCTCGCTTCGGCGCGTCCGTTGATTGATCACTGGTGCATCGTCGATACCGGCTCTTCAGATCGGACGCCCGAGTTGATCGCGGACGCGCTCGCTGGCATCCCCGGCACGCTGCATCATCGTCCGTGGAAAAATTTTGGCCACAATCGCAGCGAGGCAGTGACGCTTGCCGGTGCTGAGCAGTGCGACTACCTGCTGTTCATCGATGCGGATGAAGTGTTTGCCGTACCGGAATCCTTTGCGTGGCCCGCGCTCACGGAGGATGCGTACGAGCTGACCTGCCACTACGCCGGTGTCGTGTATGCGCGCCGTGCGATGGTGGCGACGCGTTTGCCCTGGCGCTGGATGGGCGTGTTGCATGAATACCCGGATTGCGGGAACGATGCGCACAGCTGCGTCGCCCTGCCGCAGCCTGCGATCCACGTCAGTCACGATGGCGCGCGCGCCCGCAATCCATCGACCTACCTCAAGGACATTACGATTCTCGAAGCGGCGCTTCGCAGTGAACCCAACAACGCGCGCTATGTTTTTTATCTGGCGCAGAGCTATCGGGACTGCGGGCGGTGGACTGACGCGCGGACAACCTACGAACGGCGTGCCACGATGGGTGGTTGGGACGAGGAGGTTTGGTACTCACTGTTTCAGGTAGCGGTGCTGACCGAACGTCTCGCGGAAGCACCGGAGCGGGTAAGCGCGGCCTTCCTGCGCGCGTTTCAAAAGCGACCATCACGCGCCGAATCGCTAGCCGAACTGGCGCGTTTTCATCGACTGCGTGGCGAGAACGCCATCGCATACCTGTACGCCCGCCTGGCCACCGAAATAGCGCTACCGCATGACCGGCTGTTTGTCGACAAAGCGACCTACGAATGGCGGGCGCTGGACGAACTCGCGATCAGCGCCTACTACGTCGGAACGGCGACAGCGTTTGCGCAGGGTGCCGCTGCCGCCAAGACGCTACTTGATCCATCATCAGGCGTTCCTGCGACCGAGCAGGAACGGATTCAGAAAAACGCCGACTTCTACGGCGCGTAGTCGATGATGATCACGCCGCTGCCCTGAGGCAACACGCCTAAGCCGGTGGTCGCAACAGGAATGGGCGTGCCGCGATAGCGGGTTCTGCCGACTGAAGCCGCCACGCATGCCTCACTCTAAACGGATGGCCTGTTCTGGCACCATGAAAGTGCGCCCACTAGGGGAACTGCAGCGGTACCGCCAGCGGCTGTGCTTGAGAGTTGCGTGCCGGTAGCCCAACCGACGGGAAGGTAGCCGCAGTCAACTCAAACAGATTTAGGTTCTGTGGACCTGCGGTACAGATTCCCGTGCCAGCGTCTTCCCCCGAGGCGACTACTATGCCGATAGTCGCTTGTGTTTTCGCCGTTGCTAGGCCGTTCGCGTTGGGCGCACTCAATGTGTATGCGCTGCCTGTGTTGAAGGAATAAAGCACTGTCTTCGCGTACCGCGATCGGAGCTGGGTAGTTGATCCGGAGTTGAGGTATGGGGTTCCAGTGCAGTCCGCGCTCGCGAAATAGAGCTGGCTTGTGTTGATAATTGCGCCGTTAAATGCGGTCTGCACGTAATGGCCCGTTGACGTAATGACATTGGTGAAACTGTCATTCCCAACGTTTAAACCCACAACTGTGCCCAGAGAAACGCCTGACGAATTGCGGACGGTAAGCCCTGTTCCGCTCGGACCAGTCGCTCCCGTACTGCCCGTCGCTCCTGGTGCTCCTGGTGCTCCTGGTACGCCGATCCAGCCAGTTGCGCCGGTGGCACCTGTTGTTCCGGTTGCGCCCGTTGGGCCCGTCGCTCCGGCAGGACCTGCGACGGTGCTAGTCGCGCCCGTAGCTCCCGTTGGGCCGACCGGACCTGTGGTGCCGGTGGGACCGGCTACGGTACTTGTAGCGCCTGTGGCACCCGTTGCGCCGGTCGAGCCGGTAGCACCCACTGGACCTGCGACTGTGCTCGTCGCACCGGTAGCTCCTGTGGATCCGATGGGACCCGTCGCGCCGGTGGGACCAGCGACCGTGCTGGTTGCACCCGTAGGACCCGTTGCGCCAGTCGAACCGGTGGCACCCACGGGGCCTGCGACTGTGCTCGTCGCGCCCATAGCTCCTGTAGCTCCTGTTGGGCCAACGGGGCCCGTTGCGCCGGTTGGCCCCACAGAACCCGTGGCACCCGTTGCACCGGTGGCGCCGGCAGCGCCGATCGTGGGCGGGCACTTGACTAGCGTCCCGCTGCTATCGAAACAGACGATACCAGCGGACGTGCCGCTCGTGGCAGGCAGCCCCGGCACGATGATCAGGCCGGAGGGATCGACGGTGAGTAACGTGGTGGCGCCGGTTGAATCCTTGATGACGACTTTGCCGCCAGGGGGCGCTTTGATTTCAACGTCTGCGGCGAAAGCGTAGGGCGTAGCCAGCACCAATGCGGCGAGCACGGCGATACGAACGGGCGAAAGACGCAGGGTAGATTTCATACGTGAAAGTCCTTCGATGGGCTAGGACGGGAACGAGGATTTGAAAGGCGGCGCGCGCCCGAGCCGAACACAGTAGCAAGGCCGAGCAGCAACATGAGGAGCGCGAGCATTGCGCTGTTAAGTGTTGGAATACGTGCGTAGTCGGGCTCGCCGAACCAACGAACCGTCGACGATGTCGTACTGCGATTGACGAGGTACGGCGCTAGCCACACGCCAGTGGCGACGAGATCGTTCACCGCCAGCTCGCTCATCAACTGTTGCCCGGTAAGCTCGATATTGGCTGATCCCCCAGCGCTGGTGCTGCGCAGCTGGATGGGTGTGGCGGAGGTGCCTGTTATCGTCAACAGATACGCAATTCGCTGTGTACTGCCCACCGCGAAGCTGTATATCTTGCCGATCGTGCTGACGAAACTCAGTGCGTAGAACGAGGTGTTGCCGCTGATAGTGCTGGCGGCGGCGCAGGCGGGCGCATCGACAAATTTGACGCTGCTGGTGCCAGCAGCAAAACTACCGGAGTTTGCCCAGTTGCCTGCGAGCGAAATTTGACCCGACCCGGCATTGACGCTGCCACCCGCGAGCACCGTGAAGTTGCGCACGTTGATCAGCGTTCCCGCGCCGAGGGTCAAGTTGCCCGCAACACTAACGTCGGTACAGCCCAAATCCATCGTACCGCCAGCGAGATCGAAACTGCCGCCGCCGGGAATCGTCAAGTCAGCGAACGCCGGGGCGGACAATGACAATGCCGCAGCGAGTCCCCACACGAACTTGCGAACGTTGAGCGCAGCACAAAACGTCATCATTTCAACCCCCCCGGAGCACTTCTTACAACAGCGGGTTTGTACTGCCCGCTTGATGCTGTGTGTTTACTTGTGCACCCAAAGCGACTGTTCTTGGCGTTGCTTTGGGAAAGCCGAAAGCTACGACAATTCGTGAAAAAAGTCAAAGCCCTCGCACGGAAATCTGACGATATACGGGCTGGCGCGAGACACAACAAGCCCCCTCTTTGGATCCGTCGTTAGTAACAACTTCTTCCTGCAAATATCGGCTGTAGGAGGGCAGCAGGTGAATTGCACTGGATATCGACTGTGGCTTAAATTCGCGCTAAGCCCCTATTAAATCTGGCTTTCAGCTCAAAGCTGTATCGCTTTTTGCTATCGCTACAGCAATATGCAACTTGTCTTTTTTTCGGGCGACCGCCCGTGATGGCGCCCGTACGCATGGCGTCTTCAGATCATCCCGCTCGAACTTCTTCGCCAAAAGGCACTTTGATGCACTGTTCGGTCGCCCCAAAGCCAACGTCCATACCGCCATCATCAGTTTGATCTGCGCTGCGAATGTCGTCGTCGAGATTGACAAGCAGAAGCGCAAACCCAGCGAAGCGTGGGCGTGGCGGGCATGATCTGGTTTGCCTTATTCCGCAGCAAACCTGACGCGAATCGCCTCTATGCGTTGACGGTTGACATCGAAATCCCGTTTGCCCAGCCGCGATGCCGAGCGAACCTGAATCACGCCTGCTGACGCATCAAGACGAGCCTCAAAATCGTCGGTATAGCGCATGGTTTTACTTCTGAATTCGGCGCACAGATAGGCGTCTTCTAGGGTGACCAGTGTTACACCGTCCATCGCTTGCATGATCGCGGCGAGTTTGGTCATCGCAGTCTTCCCGTCGCCGGTGAATGTGATGGGAGCGACGTAAGCAGGATGCGTCGTAGCAACGCCTTCGCTGACCACACTATTGGGCGTTTGCTTGGGACCGGAGAGTTTGCCGTCCTTCATTCCCAGCGAAGACGGCCGGCCACCGTACCACATGGACGCTTCACGTTTGGTGAGGTTGACGACGATGATCCAAAGCAGGAGCACTGCAACGACAAAGAGGAGGACTAGGGCGAGAACGCGGATGACAAGCATGTTGATCCTGAGTTGAAGCGTGAAACTAAGCGCGTGCAGCGATCAGGCGCCGCGAAAATTCGATAAAACCTGACCCCCGTTCTGCTTCGCAAACATAGGCCGGGGGCGTCGCGATTTTGTCCAGACTACTGCACACATTGGCGACACCGACCGAGATCGGAATGGACGCGAATAGCGACGTGTCGTTGGGCGAATCGCCGATGAATGCTGCACGAGTATGCACTGTTTCACGATCCATCGCGAATGCGAATTGCATCAGCGGGTAGACGCCGTCGGCCTTGTGGTTTTCGGGCTTGTAGGCGTGGATGTGGATGCTGCTGACTGCGGTTTGATAGCCCTCGACGCGCATCCAGGCTGCGATTTCGGTGACGGCATTTGGGCTCACGTCGTGCGATTGTTCAGCGTAGTCGATGGCCAGATCGGTGAGGCGGTACGGCTGGTCGGCGCTGACGCGGACTTGCGGGTATTTTGTTGCGATTGCGTCGCCCAGGGTGCGTAATTTTTCGATGTAGCCTGCGCCGCGATGTTCGCTGTGGATGACTTGTTGCACGGCGATGCCGGATGCGTTTTTCCAGGAGATGACGCCACCGTTTTCAGTCACACAGGCCTTTATCGGCCACGTTGAAAGCATGACATTGCCCCAGCCGGAAGGGCGGCCCGTGACCGGGATGGCGGTGATGCCAGCATCGCGCAACGCGAACAGTGTCGCGTAGGTTTCAGCGTGCATGAGGCCGTGCGTCGTGAAGGTTTCATCGACGTCGAACAGGAGGTAGTCAATGCCCTGTAGCGACGCGTTAGTCAGCGCGGAGAGGGGTTGCATGCGCTGGTTGTCAGCCTGAGCGGGAGGCGAAGGATCAGGTTGCATAAATAGTGGCAAAGATTGGGCCGGGGTCGTTGTACACCTGATGTCTCCCCTTCGTCGAGCTCAGGGTCAACATGACACGCTACTTGAGGGCCGCGTCAATCGCAGCATGGATACGTGGAAGCGCAGCGGGCGACGCGAGCAAATTGGTCTTGGTTCGGCGCTGCAACATTGCCTGCGCGGAGTGAGCCCATTCGTGGTCACGCAGATACGGGATTTCTTTCTCCGAGAATGTGTCGTCGAAGATTTCGCCCATGTCCGCAGTCGCTAGCTGATCGGCGGCTAGTCCGTAGCGATTGACGAGGCGATGGGCGTACCCGGCACTGATACCGCGTGTCTGAATCTTGTCGCTGAGCGCTGCGAGCGACTTTGTAGTTGCACCTGCTTGCAACGGCGTGTCAGTCCATGATGCGGTCTTCGCGTTCGGGAAAAACGGAAGCAATTTTTCGATCGCGTGTTCGGCAAGCTTGCGGTAGGTTGTGATCTTCCCGCCGTAGATATTCAGGAGCGGGGCGCCGCCATCATGGCGATCAAGTTTGAGCGTGTAGTCGCGGGTGATTGCCGACGGATCGTCGTCTCCGTCGTCATACAGCGGACGAACACCAGCGTAGGTCGAGACGATGTCTTCCCGCGTCAGTGGTCTGGCCAGATAGGTGTTGGCGAGGTCTAGCAGGTACTGCGTTTCATCGTCCGTAATCTGCGGCGCCGCGAAATCAGTCACGGGCACGTCAGTCGTGCCGATCAATGAAAAACGCTCGAAATACGGGATGACGAACACGATACGGTCATCCTTGTTTTGCAGGATGTAAGCGTGCGGCTCGTCGTGAACGCGCGGCACGATAATGTGCGAACCCTTGATATGTTTGACAGTTTCTTTGGTGGCGGGCGTGTCGATGTGCGCGAGCAAATCCTTGACCCACGGGCCAGCGGCGTTGACGATGGCGCGGGCGTGGATCGTTTGCTCTGCGCCTGATTTGCCATCACGAACGGTCGCATGCCAAATGTCGCCAACGCGCTTTGCACCGACGAATGCCGTGCCAACCCGAATGTCTGCGCCACGCGCGCGCGCGTCTTTTGCGTTCTCCACGACAAGCCGTGCATCGTTGACTTGCGCGTCCGAGTAGACGAAACCTTCGCCAAATTGCGGCTTCAGGCCTGCGCCCCAATTCGATGACTTGCTCGGGCCCAGTTTTGCGGCAAACGACTTTGGTAATGTCTGCTTTTGTCCGCTCCAGCCACCTAGGTTGTCGTATAAAAACAGCCCGGCGCGCAGCAACCACTTCGGCCGCAAATGTGGCTCATGCGGCAGCACAAATTGCAGCGGCTTGATCAGATGGGGCGCCACGCGAAGCAAGACTTCGCGCTCGGCCAGCGCTTCGCCGACCAGGCGGAATTCGTAATGTTCGAGGTAGCGCAAACCGCCGTGAATGAGTTTGGACGACCACTGCGAGGTGTGAGCCGCCAGATCGTCCTTTTCAACCAGCAACACGGACAGGCCCCGCCCCACCGCATCACGCGCGATGCCTGCGCCATTGATGCCGCCGCCGACTACGAGGAGATCAACGGGCGGTGCGGAGGGAACTGGGTGCTGCATGACTCAATGGTAGCGAAGCTTGGCGGCGTACCCGCTCAGATGCGTCAGAGCCACTGGGGTGTGGAAATGAAAAAGGCAGCCAAAGCTGCCTTTTTTGTTGCAACGGTCAACTATCTCGCACGCAATTTCCGAATCGCTGCAAGCTGGGCAACAGCCGAGATCAGTTCGGCCTGCGCGGCGGCAGCATTGACGTCTGACTTGTCGTTACGCAACGCTTCTTCTGCGCGCTGTATCGCTTCGTTGGCTTTGGCCTCGTCAAGGTCTTTGCCGCGAATCGCGGTGTCGGCGAGTACCGTCACGACGCCGGGCTGCACTTCGAGAATGCCGCCAGCCACGAAGACAAACTCTTCGCCGCCATCGGCCTTTTCGATGCGCACCGCACCGGGACGGATGCGGGTGATCAGCGGGGTGTGCTTCGGCAAAATGCCGAGCTCACCCGATTCGCCCGGCAGTGCAACGAATTTCGCCTCGCCCGAGAAAATCGAGGCTTCGGCGCTGACGACGTCTACGTGGATGGTTGACATGTTCTACCTGCGCTTAGACTAGTGTCTTCGCTTTTTCGAACGCTTCTTCGATCACGCCGACCATGTAGAAAGCCTGCTCGGGCAGGTGATCACATTCGCCGTTGACGATCATGCTGAAGCCGCGGATGGTGTCTTTGAGCGATACGATCTTGCCTGGCGAGCCGGTGAAGACTTCAGCCACGTTGAACGGCTGCGACAGATAGCGCTGAATCTTGCGGGCACGGGACACGGCCAGCTTGTCTTCAGGGGCCAGCTCGTCCATGCCGAGAATCGCGATGATATCGCGCAACTCTTTGTAGCGTTGCAGCGTGGCCTGAACGGCGCGCGTGCAGTTGTAATGCACTTCACCAATGACCAGCGGATCGATCTGACGCGACGTTGAGTCGAGCGGATCCACAGCCGGGAAAATACCGAGCGATGCAATATCGCGCGACAAAACGACAGTTGCGTCCAGATGCTGGAAGGTCGTGGCAGGTGACGGATCGGTCAAGTCATCGGCTGGTACGTACACGGCCTGAATTGACGTGATCGAGCCAGTTTTCGTTGAAGTGATGCGCTCTTGCAGGCGACCCATTTCTTCGGCCAGCGTAGGCTGGTAGCCCACGGCGGAAGGCATACGACCGAGCAGTGCGGACACTTCGGTACCGGCCAGCGTGTAGCGGTAAATGTTGTCAACAAAGAACAGAATGTCCAGACCTTCATCGCGGAATTTTTCGGCCATCGTGAGGCCAGTCAGGGCGACGCGCAGACGGTTGCCTGGGGGTTCGTTCATCTGACCGAACACCATCGCGACCTTGTCGAGCACTTTGGACTCTTCCATCTCGTGGTAGAAGTCGTTGCCCTCACGAGTCCGCTCACCGACACCAGCGAACACGGAGTAACCACCGTAGCTCTTAGCGATGTTGTTGATGAGTTCCATCATCGTCACGGTTTTGCCCACACCGGCACCGCCGAACAGACCAATCTTGCCGCCCTTGGCGAACGGGCAAATGAGATCGATCACCTTGATGCCGGTTTCGAGCAATTCGGTGGTCGGTTTCAGGTCTTCCATCAGCGGCGGCTTCTGGTGAATCGCGCGGCGCTCTTCGGTGGCGATGGGGCCAGCGTCGTCGATTGGGCGACCCAGTACGTCCATGATGCGGCCCAGTGTGGCCTTGCCGACGGGCACGGAAATGCCGATGCCGGAGTTGTTGATCTTCATGCCGCGACGCAGTCCGTCGGACGCGCCCATGGCGATGGTGCGCACCACGCCGTCGCCCAGCTGCTGCTGCACCTCGAAGGTGAGACCGGGTTCGACGCCCGCGTGATTCGCTGTGCTGTCGAGCGTCAGTGCGTCGAAAATTTTCGGCATCGCGCTGCGTGGGAACTCAATGTCCACCACCGCGCCGATGCACTGAACGATACTGCCTTGATTCGTGCTCATCGTCTTATCCTGTGATTTCAATAACTAATAGATTTTTTGGGATCAACCGACGGCCGCAGCGCCGCTGACGATCTCGGAGAGTTCTTTGGTAATCGCAGCCTGACGGGCCTTGTTGTACGAGAGTTGCAACTCGGCGATCACATCTTTGGCGTTGTCGGACGCAGCCTTCATGGCCACCATGCGCGCCGATTGCTCGGACGCGATGTTCTCGGCAACCGCCTGATACACGAGCGCCTCAACGTAGCGAACGAGGAGTTCATCAACCACCGTTTGTGCATCGGGCTCGTAGATATAGTCCCAGCCGTAAGCCTGCTTCTCAGCTTCCGATTGCTCGAATTTGTCCGACGTCAGCGGCAGCAATTGCTGCACGACAGATTCCTGTTTCATCGTGTTGATGAAGCGGGTGTAGGCCAGATAAACAGTGTCGACTTCGCCCTTTTCGTAGGCGTCAAGCTGCACTTTGACAGCGCCGATCATCTTCTCAAGATGGGGCGTATCGCCGATGCCAATGACGTGCGACACAACCTGAGCGCCGAGGCGATTCATGAAGCTGAAGCCCTTGTTGCCAATCGCCGTGACCTGAGCTTTTGAGCCAGCCGCTTCGAACTCTTTGAACTTGGCAACGACCGCCCGCAGGATGTTGGTGTTCAAGCCACCGCACAAGCCTTTGTCTGTCGTGACCACGATCATGCCGACTTTGTTGGCGCCCGTGCGCTTGATCAGGAACGGATGACGGTACTCCGGGTTCGCGCCGGCCATGTGCGCGGCAATGTTGCGCACTTTGTCCGAATAAGGACGAGCCGCGCGCATCCGCTCCTGCGCTTTGCGCATTTTGGACGCGGCGACCATTTCCATCGCCTTGGTGATCTTGCGAGTGTTTTGAACACTCTTGATCTTGGTTCTAATCTCTTTTGAGCCAGCCATGATTTGCTTCGCCTAGTTCAATGATGCAAACGTAGCGAGCGAAATTGAGGCGAGGCGTCGATTGAGGCCGCGTACAAATGTACGCAACGAAATCGACAACGACGCATCAATGAGCGCAGTAGTTTGCATCTTAGTAAGAACCGTTAGCTTTGAAATCTTTCATCGCGGCGGTCAACGCCGTCTCGTCGTCCTTCGGCAAATCTTTGCTGTCTTCGATGCGCTGGGTCAGCTCAGCGTATTTGGTCTGCATGAATTTATGCAGTGCTTTTTCAGCGGCCAATGCTTTAGCCACTGGCACGTCATCGAAGAAACCACCGTTGACACCGAACAGCGTGAACGCCATTTCGGAGACAGACAACGGTGCGTACTGCGCCTGTTTCATGAGTTCGGTCACGAGGCGACCACGCTCCAATTGCTTGCGGGTAGCTTCGTCCAGGTCAGACGCAAACTGCGCGAACGCGGCCAACTCGCGGTACTGAGCGAGGGCCAAACGAACACCGCCACCGAGCTTTTTGATGATCTTGGTTTGAGCTGCACCACCGACGCGGGACACCGAGATACCGGCGTTAATCGCGGGACGGATACCGGCGTTGAACAGATCGGTCTCAAGGAAGATCTGGCCATCGGTAATCGAAATCACGTTGGTCGGAACAAACGCCGAGACGTCGCCCGCTTGCGTTTCGATGATTGGCAGCGCGGTCAGCGAGCCAGTCTTGCCTTTAACGGCACCCTTTGTGAATTTCTCGACGTAGTCTTCGTTCACACGAGCGGCGCGCTCAAGCAGACGGCTGTGGAGATAGAACACATCGCCGGGGAACGCTTCGCGGCCCGGAGGACGACGCAGCAACAGCGAAATTTGACGATAGGCAACGGCTTGCTTTGACAGATCGTCGTAAACGATCAATGCATCTTCGCCGCGATCACGGAAGTATTCGCCCATCGTGCAGCCGGCGTAGGCCGACAGGTACTGCATCGCTGGCGAATCAGAGGCCGTAGCTGCGACAACGATGGTGTACGCCATCGCGCCTTTTTCTTCGAGCTTTTTGACCAGCGTCACGACGGTCGAAGCCTTTTGGCCGATCGCGACATAAACGCAGACGAGGTCTTTGCCCTTCTGGTTGATGATCGTATCGATGGCAACCGCAGTCTTACCCGTTTGACGGTCACCAATGATCAGTTCGCGCTGACCACGACCGACAGGCACCATTGCGTCAATCGATTTCAGGCCGGTTTGCACCGGCTGCGAGACCGATTTACGGGCGATCACGCCCGGTGCGACTTTTTCGATCACGTCAGTTTCTTTGGCGTTGATCGGGCCTTTGCCGTCGACCGGTTCGCCCAACGCATTGACCACGCGGCCAATCAGTTCGCGACCGACTGGCACCGACAGAATGCGACCGGTTGATTTAACCGTGTCGCCTTCGGTGATGTGCTCGTAGGAGCCCAGAATCACGGCACCAACGGAGTCGCGCTCAAGGTTCAATGCGAGGCCGAACGTATTGCCGGGAAACTCCAGCATTTCGCCTTGCATCACGTCTGCGAGGCCATGCACGCGGCAGATACCGTCGGTCACCGAGACCACCGTGCCCTGGGTCCGCACTTCGCTGCCAACATCAAGATTCGCGATCTTGGCTTTAATCAGTTCGCTGATTTCAGAGGGATTTAGATTCATTCTTGTCTCCAGAGGCGGAGGTAATTAATTCGGTTATTTCGGGGTCGCTGTCATCCTGAGCCTAAGGCGAAGGATCACGTTGCATACATTTCAGCTAAGTTCGAGATTGACTCTGAGCTACCTGATTCTTCACTGCGTTCAGAATGACACTACGCCTTGATTTGGCGTGACATCTTGTTCAATTGGCCAACGACGGTGCGATCAATCACCTGATCGCCGACGATGATCTTGGCACCGCCGATGAGCGTGGGATCAACTTCTTCCACGGTGTCAATCTGACGGGAATAACGCTTTGCGAGCGCGCCCTTCAACTCTTCCCGTTGCTGATCGGTCAGCGGGAAAGCCGAGACGATGGTGGCGCGCGCCACGTTATCGTTGTTGCGCTTTAACGCCTGAAAATGCTCGTTGATTTGCGGCAACAGCTTGATGCGATCCGCGTCGAGCAGCACGTTGACAAAGCTCGTGGTCGCCACGTCCAGCCTGTCGCCCATCACAGTGGTGAATAGCGACTGCTTTTGTTCGACCGAAAGCTTGGGGTTGTCAACCGCCGCCGATACTTTGGCATCAGACGCGACCGCTGCCAGAAGGCTCAACGTGTCGGCCCATTTCGGCAACGCGCCGCCGTCGCGGGCAAGCGCGAACGCTGCTTCTGCGTACGGACGGGCGATGGTCGCGAGTTCAGCCATGGTTACAGCTCAGCCTTCAACTGGCCCAACAGTTCCGAATGGACTTGCGGGTTGATTTCGCGCTTGAGGATTCGTTCAGCACCGGCAACGGCCAGATCAGCCACGCGATCACGCAACTCTGCTTTGGCTTTCACCGAGAGTTGGGCGATTTCGTCCGCAGCCATTTGCTTTTCGCGATCACCGGCGGCTTTTGCCTCGCCTTTGGACGCATCAATGGTGGCGGTGCGCTGCTTTTCAGCCAGAGCAACAATCTCGGACGCCTTGGCTTTGGCCTCGGCGATGATCTTGTCGACTTCTTTTTGCGCGGTCGCTAGCGATGCTTTACCTTTTTCGGCTTCGGCCAGGCCGTCAGCGATTTGACGGCGACGACCATCGACCGCGTCAGCCAGTGGCGGCAACACGAACTTGTAAACGACGAACAGAAATATGAAAAAGCCAATGCCTTGCAGCAGGAGCGTCATGCCGAGATTCATGCGGCGACTCCGATGTAGAAGGTTGCTAAAGAGGTTTGCAAGGGAATTGCAACGGCGAGAATTACTTAACGTTGAGAACGGCGTTCAACAGCGGATTGTTGGTCGCCAGGAACATTGCGATACCAACGCCGATGATGAAGGATGCGTCGATCAGGCCGAGCAGCAGGAACACTTTGCCTTGCAGTTGTGGGATCAGTTCAGGTTGGCGAGCAGCCGATTCCAGGAACTTCGAGCACATGATGCCCACACCGATACAGGCACCCAGCGCGCCGAGGCCAATAATGATGCCCACTGCAATGGCTGTGTAGCCCTGCACCGAAGCGATAACCATCATTTTTTGAATGACTTCCATTTTGTTTCCTTTTTTACAGAGAGATTAAGAGATAAAGTGACGAAATCAGTACTACGCGACTGCTAGTGGTGCTCGTGCGCCATAGCCAGATACACCGCCGTGAGCATCATGAAAATGAACGCCTGCAACGGAACCACAAGGAGGTGGAAGATGGCCCAGCCAGCGTGCAGAACCGCGCCGCTAAGCACTCCGAATATCCCGGCCGCGGCCAACAGCGATATCAACAAAAAGATTACTTCGCCCGCATACATATTGCCGAATAGACGCAGAGCAAGCGAGAGCGGCTTGGACAGGAGCTCGATCATCTGGAACAGAAAGTTGAGGGGCAATAGCACGATCTTCGCGACCAGGTTGCCGCCATGGAACGGCGTCATCGTCAGTTCGTGGATGTAGCCGCCAATGCCTTTTACCTTGATGCTCTCGACGATCATTAACAGGATGACCGATAGCGAAATCGCAAGCGTGGTGTTCAGATCGGCCGTAGCGACCGGTTTCCATGCGTCGGCAAACGTATGGGTTGCAACGCCGACAAAATCCACGGGCAGGAACTTCACCGAGTTCATCGCCAGAATCCACACAAACACGGTGAACGAAACCGCAACGATCCAGCGGCGATCACCGGTGAACATGTCTTTGACCTGAGCGTCGACAAATTCATAAAGCAGTTCGAACATCGCCTGAGCTTTGCCCGGTACGCCCTCAGTCTTGACGCCGCGCGAAAGAATCCACAGGCCGCCAAACACGAGTGCGCCCAGCAACCAGCCCATGACGACGGTGTCGATATTGAACATGCTGCCACCGACCGTGCCTTGCAGGTTGGTCAGGTGGTGCTGAATGTATTCAGTGGCGGATTGGGTGCCGCTGCTGGCTTCGGACATAATTTTTTTGTACCGCGTCAGTTGTTTTCGTTAGTTACTTGCTTGTCGCTTCGGTTTGCTTGCCAGCGCCGGTGAACAAAGCTGCTCTCCACGCCAACAAGGTCACCAAAAATGTCGTAAACAGTGCGGTGAACACCACCGCATCGTAGAACCTCATGATTACACCGAGCTGAGCGGCTATAAAAACAAGTTTCACGAGTTCCGCCCGAAGGATGGGCCAAAGGCCTGTTCCGTTCGAGTGGCTCAATCCAAAGTTTGCTACGAACACATAGATCAGCGAGGCGAAGACGTTGGTCAAGCCGCCCAATGTGGCGGACACCGCTCCATGCTCCCCCGAGATGAACCCTGCGATCACAGCGAACCCGACGGTTATGCCCAACTGCCAATAAAGCATCCGGACAATGGTCGGGTTTTGCAGACTGATTTCACTCAACATAGCGAACTAACAAAACGAGATTTCCATGAAGACAGCGCTCCGACAAATTGGTGCGCGGCGGTTTCTTGTAGTTTCTTGTTGCCAGCGACGATTTGCGTAACGTCAATCCAACAAAGCCCACAATTATAGTCAGCAATCGGGAATTGTTGCAATGCACAAACCGCGCGATTCCTGCGATTTATCAGTCGGTTAGAGGATCAGCTTTTTGATGCGACGGCGGTTTCATTGGGGCTAAGCCGCTATTCGTGCCCAAATCGACTTATTTCCAAATCGACGCGCAGCCCCTGATCAGCCGCCGTTTCAGCGAAAAGCCAATTCGCCGTCGAACGCGGTTTACGAGTCCCAACGATGCGGCAATCGCACCAAACCCTGTTCGCGCGAATCGCCGAGCACCGTGAAATCACGCTCCACTGTGTCGTAAACACGCATGCCTTCCGGATCCATCGCATGCGCCCGAAGCTTGTATGCCCCAGGCAGCAAAGCCCACTCCGAGAAAGTGAGTGCAAACTCAAAAGCGCTTGCGCCAACGTCGCGGAGGGCGACGCCATCAATCTCGGACGTCGTCCCATAAACCGGCGTGCCGTCCATACGCACAATGCCCACAGCGACTTGTGGTCGTCGCCCGTCACGGCTTTTGACGCGACCGCGAACACTCATTCCATGTATCGTCACATTGTCCAGTCGCAAATCGGTCACCGCGTATTGGCCCAAAGCCGATGCGTCACGACCATCTTTCGCCAGCGCCTCCTGCTTCGCTCCCGCCTGTTTCGCCTCGTGAAACGCCTGATATGCGATCGACACATCGGCGGACGAGCCAATCATGCGCATCGCGCCGTGATCGAGCCACACCGCACGCTGCGTGAGTTTTTTTACGTGATAGAGCGAATGCGACACCAGCAACAAGGTGCCGCCGTCGGCGAGGTAGCACTCCATCCAGGTGATGCATTTGTTCTGGAATGATTCATCCCCCACCGCAAGCACTTCGTCGGTGATGAGCAGATCAGGCTTGAGCGCGGTCACCAGCGCAAACCCGAGGCGCACCACCATGCCGCTGGAGTACGTTTTGATCGGTGCGTCGATGTGTTCGCCGATGTCGGCGAACGCGATGATTGAATCGAGCTGTGCGTCGAACGCAGCCCCGGTCAAACCCTGCAACGCCGCTGATAGTTTCAGGTTTTCGCGGCCCGTGTACTCGGGATGAAAGCCTGCGCCCAGTTCCAGCAATGCGCCGACCGTGCCGATACGTTTGGCGCTTCCCGCGCTGGGTTGCAGCACGCCCGCGATAATTTTCAATAGCGTTGATTTGCCTGCGCCGTTCTCGCCGACCAGCGCGAACGACTCGCCGCGTCGCACCGTGAAATCAATATCGGTTAACGCGTGAAAACCTTCGCTCGATGGCTTCGCGATCAGCAGCCGTGCCAGCGCCGCAAAGCCCGCGCCATGCCGCCCGATGCGCGGAAACGTTTTGCTGACGTGGCTGACCGTGAGCAGAATTTCACTCATTGATGGGCGTCCACACACGGCGCACGGTTTGTAAGAGTCGTGAGGAGTATTTCGCTCATTGACGAGCGTCCACACGCGGCGCACGATTTGTAAAAGCCGTGAGCAGGACTTCGCTCATAAATAGTCATCCACATGCGGCGCAACCCGCGTGAAGAAAGCGTAGCCTATCAACGCAGTCGCAACGCCGCCCGCAAGCAGCATCGCGTCCACCCATGAAGCACCCCCGCCTGAAAGATAGGTGTCGTGCATGCGTGCGATCAAGTGCGTAAACGGATTCGCCATGACGCCATCACGATACGCCGCCGGGATCGATTCCACGCCATATTGAATACCGCACACAAACGAGAGCAACATGAACAGCGGCCCCAGAACGCCCTCAATATCGCGCACCAGAATCTGCGCGGTGGACACGACCCATGCGAACCCGAGCGCCGCGAAGAACAGCGCGAACCATGCGGGCAGCGAGAACAGAATTCCGCTCAAATGCACCTGAAATCCAAGCGCAGCGAACAGCACCACGATTACCGTTAGCGCCAACCAGTTCAGCGCGAATGTCACCAGCACCGTGGACAACGGCACGAAGGCACGCGGCAACGCGGTCTTTGTAATGAGCGAAGCCTGTTGAATCAGACTCGTCGCGCCGCGCGTCACACTCTCCGCAAACGCAAGCCACGGCCACAAACCCACCGCGAGAAACGCGACGTAGCTGTCGCCATACTGCGCCGGAACCGGCGCACGCATGAAGAGACCGAACACGAGCGCATAAACACCCAGCGACAGCAACGGCTGCGCCAGCCACCATATCGGCGAGAGCACGCCGCCGAGGAAGCGATTTTTTACTTCACGTTCGACGAGGGCACGAAGGAGCGGATTGATCATGGGGGACACGTTTTTGTAGGAGCGGCTCCGCCGCGACGAACGCCTACGCGTGCGGCTCGACACATCGCTCGTGCAACGGTCGCGGCAGAGCCGCTCCTACAAGGACGATCAACCCACTTCATCGGTTAAGCATTCGCAGCACTTGATCGGCAAGCGCTCGACTCGAAGCAGCCACAATCGTCCCATCGCTTGCAAGCGTAAGCTCCCGCCCCGCCCAATCGCAAGCCACCCCACCCGCTTCAATGATCGGATTCACCAGCGCTGCAAAGTCCACGGTCTTCAATCCCATCTCCACGACCAGATCCACATGCCCGGACGCAACAAGCGCGTAGTTGTAGCAGTCGCCACCGTAGTACACGCCCTTGCAAGCTGCCTTCAATCGCGCAAACGCAGCCGCACCATCACCCGTGAATTGCTCAGGCGCGGTGACCAGCAAAATCGTCTCAGACAGGGGCTTGCGTTTGCCGCTGACCTGCATCGGCACACCGTTAAACGTTGCGCCCGAACCCTTCACCCCCACCCAACGCTCATCGGTAATCGGCTGATCAATCACGCCAATCAATGGCTCACCGTGATGCGTCAAGGCCACCAAAGTGCCGAACTGCGGCTTACCGCAAGTAAAGGCCTTGGTGCCATCAATCGGATCAAGCACCCAAACCCACTCGGCCGCCAAATTCACACTGTCGTGCTCTTCGCCAAGAATGCCGTGGGCCGGATATTCGCGCGCAATTTCTTCGCGCAGCCGCGTCTCAATCTCCATGTCCGCCAGCGTGACTGGCGTCGCATCCGGCTTGTCGATAATCGTCAATTCAGAGCGGAAATAGCGCCTCGCGATGGGGCGCGCGAGGTCGGCCAAATGCTCGGCAAAGGCCTTGTAGGGAAGAAGGTGACTCATATCGACGATAATTTTCGCTGATTGCAGATTCCGTTTGCCATTTGGCTGTCATCCTGAGCGAAGCGAAGGATCAGCGGGCACACGAACGATGCTCAAAAAAGCGTACCGCAGGCACCTCCTGATGTTTCGCTTTGCTCAACATGACAACTTTGGAAATTCAAACATGACCATCAAAATCGGCGACAACCTCCCCGCAGCCACCCTCACCGAATCCGCAGGCCAGGACGAGGCAAAAAATTGCCCGATGCCACCGATGCCGGTAGACATCGCCGCGCTCGCCGCTGGCAAAAAGATCGTGATCTTCGGCTTGCCTGGCGCGTTCACCCCAACCTGCTCGGCACAACACGTTCCGGGCTACGTCAAAAACTTCGATGCGCTCAAAGCCAAAGGCGTTGACGAAATCGTCTGCATGGCGGTCAACGACGGCTTCGTCATGGGTGCCTGGGGCCAAACGCAAAACGTCGCGGGCAAAGTGCGCATGTTGGCCGACGGCTCAGCCGCGTTCACCAAAGCGTTGGGCCTTGAGCTCGATCTCACGGCCAAAGGTATGGGCGTTCGTTGCCAGCGCTTCTCGCTCTTCGTCGACAACGGCGTTGTGAAGCAAGTCAACGTTGAAGGCGTCGGCCCTGCAAACTGCTCGTTTGCCGAGAACATGCTGGCGCAACTGGGCTA
>Ga0209181_10002009_pt1 | contig 33988 bp, 30 predicted proteins | sample MAT05_FD_187208 | JGI IMG/M metagenome (GOLD analysis project Ga0209181, IMG submission 187208) | Freshwater microbial communities from Lake Fryxell liftoff mats and glacier meltwater in Antarctica - MAT-05 (SPAdes) (version 2) | ecosystem: Environmental > Aquatic > Freshwater > Ice > Liftoff... | reverse complement strand
ACTTTTCCGCTTCTTCAAATCGTTTTAGGTCTATAAAAAGAACAGCCAAATTATTGAGTGCCCCAATATCTCCCTTTTCATTCGCAATCAGGAAATACTTTTCCGCTTCTTCAAATCGTTTTAGGTTATTATAAAGAGTTGCCAAATTAAAGTATGCCTTTACATCTCCTTTCTCAATTGAAAGCTGGAAATATTTTTCAGCTTCCGAAAATCTTTGATGGTCACAATAAAGATTTGCCAAATTATTGATGGCATTTACATGTCCCTTCTCAATAGCCAGGATATAATTTTTTTCAGATTCAGGAAAATTCTTCTCTAATTGAAAAATATAACCCTTAATAAAAAACTTTATTCCATCTTCTTCATTTTCTATTTCTGCTACTAACTCATGTGCATGATCAAGTTTTTTATCTCCTATTAACTTTTTGATTTCGATTTCTAAGTCTGCATATTTTTTTGGAAGTGCGAGCAAAGAGAAATCTGAACCCTTCGGTTGCAAAGCCATGGTTAGGTCAATTAACTCGTCTCTTTGCTTCGTTGTTATATAACGGCTTTGTGCAAATGCTTTTGTAAAAACCAGTGCCTTATCGTAAGCAAATTGTTTATTTTTCAAATTTCCAATATGGTCAATAGCTAATTGTGTTAATTCTGCGGCATCGTACCAGCTTTCTAAAAAAATACTCAGCCATTTGGCTTTTCTTTTTTGGTCCGGGTTACCCTGTGTAACTATCAGCCACATATTAAAAAAACGCTCGGATATACGGTAGAGGTGGTTTTTTTTATCCGTTGTAATCGTATCAATTATTCCGGCATTGCTCAGTTGCTTTATGTTGGCAGATATCAGTTTACTTTCCATCCTGCATTTTTCTACCAGCTCTTTGGTGGCGCATGCCTCCCATATAAAAGCCATTTCTGCAATTATTTTTCTTTGGGCTGCAGGCAGGTTATTCAGCCGCTCCTGGTAAAGCGTAGTTACATTGTCCATTACTTTACGCAGGTATTCGTAACCATACAGGTCGGAGTTTTGCAACAGTATTTGTATGAAGAACTGCAGGGTGCGTGGCAGACCATCTGTCAAAATACGGATGGCTTCTATTTTGCCGATATTGTTTTTTGCAAATGCCGCAAGTTGGGGAAGCTGCATTACATTGCTCCAATGGTTGAGCAATTCTACAATTTCTTTTGTGCTTAGTGCTTCCAGCCGGTGCCGCCTGAAAAATTCATAAAACGGCTGATCGTATTGCCAAAAATGTTCATCCATTCGGGTGCTGCCCGCAATCAATTGTATATCGCTAAAGTTGAGCAGGATCTCCCTGAGCAAGTGGCCATCATCAGTAAAGTTGCCTACAATACGGTCAAAATTATCCAACAGCAGCACTACTTTTTTTTGTTGTTTTACAAGTGTTTCGTGAATAATGTCGAATAGATATCTTGAGTATTCGTGGTCGCTTTTAAATTCACTATATGCCTTTACCTGTATTGGCTTTCCCGGTGTAGCGGCCAGTTCTTTTATTACTTCCTCCCATAAATCAGACAAACGATAAATGCCTGCCTGCTCTTCCGCCAGGTTGATGGCGATATATTTTATTTGCAGCGTTTTGTTTTCTTCAATTTCTGCCTGTATGCGCCTGAGCAGCGTAGATTTGCCACTGCCTCTTCTTCCCAGGATCAACTCATGTTGCAAAGGGTCTTCACCTGATTTGTTTTTCAGATCGCTGATAATTATTTCAAACTCTGCCTTCCTTATTACAAAATTATTTTTGATGGAAGAATTATCTGTATTGGCGGATTGGTAAAGGCTGAGCCTATCTACAAACCAGTTACTGGTTTGTGCCTGTATGTTTTTATTTTTATCCATGGTAAATAGGATTATTGCGTTTCCAGAAAGTTTTTAAGAATGGAGATTGAAACATATAATTTTCATTTTGCTCTGTGATGTATCCATCTTTTTCCAGCCCGTCTATTAAGTCCATTCTTTCATCTGCCTTATTATGCTTTACTGCGATGTCATGAATTTTTTGCTGATTAATTATGTCTTTGTGTGCAATATGTATGAGTATTTCATTTACAAAATTGACTTCGTCTTTAGGCATATATTCAAATAGACGGCTCTTCCAATCCTTGAAATGATCTGTTGATTTTACAACCGTTTCGTAAGCATGGTCAATATCAGCCTTGCTGATTATCGGGTTGTTATTCTTCTTTGCTCTTTTATTTATTTCATCAAGCATGAGGTTGATGAAGTATGGAACGTAGTATTGAATTTTTGAAAGCAGGTAACCGGCATGTTGTTTATCATAAAGAACCGTTGCGTTGTTGTCTGTAGCCCAGGTTAGATAAACTATTGCTTCCTCTTGTGTGAGTGCTTCAAATTGAATCGGATTAAAATCATTGATATCAGTTGTTCTTCCTTCAATAGATTTCACCACATAATGAATACCGATAGAACCTGCCAGTACCAGACGAAGATTGTTGAACTGCTCTTCCTGCCGCCATCTTCTTAAATTTTTAAGAATTGAAACTGCCTCCTGAGTTTTGCCTTGTTTATTGAGTTTATGAAGTACCTCTGGGAGTTCATCTATAAACAAAACAACTTTGAGTTCGCTGTTATTTAGTTTAGGAAGCAGCATGTCAATTTCGTGCAGATAATCAACAACAGTGTCTTTAAGTTTGATCGATCCACTTAAGGAGATTTCTTCGATTTTATGCTCCTTCCAAATTTTCTTAAGCCAGGCCATGGACTGCTGAACAGGTCTGAGGCATTTGATTATTAATTCATAAAACCGTTTATAAAACTCCGTTTCAGATTTAATTCCCTGTATATTTTCAAAAACACAGTAATAGCCATCCGGGCAGTTGTTGGCCATAAATACCATTACAGAAGATTTACCAACTCTACGGGGGGCTGCAATAAGTGCATTATTGCCCTTTTCGAGCTCTTCCCAAATGTTTGTTACAATGTGTGGACGATGGAAATAATAACTTCCCGTAGCTGTATTACCTATGATTATCTTAGGACCTATCCAGGGTTTATCCATTTGAAAACATTTTAATTGTTATTTTCATTTGACAACAAATATATTGTCAAAATACTTTAACAACAAAATTATTGCCAAATATATTTCAAATAAGCTTCAACTCCGCTGAACCATGGGTATTTATCGCAAGAGGGATCCGGTATCTTGCGGCCTGAAAAAGTCTTCCGCTGCCTTTACCCCGTTTTCATAAAGGAGCAGTTTATCCTGCTCCTTTGTTTTTTTTATTTGGGAGGAAATATTTCCCTGGCTTACATAAATGGTCCTGCCCTTTTCATTTTCAAGGCCCGGGTATTTTCTGCTAAGTGTTTCCATTAAAAGATTGGAGAAGGCAGCAAGGTAAACCGAAAGCTTGGTAATGGTATAAGAGGGTATGCTGATACTGTTATTGTATAAGGAGTCTATTTGCTGCGGCCGCTCCATTTTAATACCGATGGTTTGTGTATTAAACTTTATTTTATCGCATAACAAAGGGTTTAAACCTCCTTGCTCACAGGTATCAAACATACTGATAGGATAATTGCTCAACATTCCACCATCTACATAATAATTAATAAAAGAGAGGGTATCTTTTTTCTTAATTTTTTGCATGTTGTTATCCAGGGCTACAGGTGCAAAATACAAGGGAATGCCACCGCTGATTCTTGCCGCAAGGGCCAAAGGCATATCAGGAGTTGTACGATAAGAAAATATTTCAAGTTGCTGCTTGCTTAAATTGGTACCCGTACAATAAAAATCTTTGTAAAGAGGATTAGTAAGATGTAACTGATGAAGTTGATTAAAGGTTAATTGGGGGTTACCTGTTTTAAATGATACTACCTTTTGCAACCATTTTTCAAAAGCCTTTCCTTTATAAATGCCAAATTCCTTTTTAAATCTTTTATATTTTCCCAAAAGCCCCCCTTTGCCATCATTAAATTGTTGCACAGGTAATTCAATCATGAGGCTGTCAATTTCGGCTGCAGTGTACCCGATACTAACCATCATACCTGCTATAGCTCCTGCTGAAGATCCGGCTACATTTTCAATTTTATTTAAAACCCCATTATCTTCTAATACACTAAAAACACCTGCATAAGCCAGCCCCCGGACACCCCCGCCTTCCAGCACCAGATTTTTGTAATCATATTTTTGTTGAGAAAAACAAACAAAGGGAAAGAAAAGTAACAGCATCAACTTCTTCATTCAGCGAATTTAAATATTTAAAGAAGGATCAACAGTTAAAGGCTCATTAATTTTCAGTTACTATACTATCGTTACTTTTTTATATAATTAGTAACCGTAACTCACTATTGCCAAATATTATTAAGTACTACATCAGCAGAACAATACGCATCTAAACGAAATGTATAGGGCAATGAATTGCCTGTTTTTTCCAACTCATATTTATCATTTTCTTTAAGATGATAAACTTCTATTTCATTTTTATCTGCATCAATAATTATATAGTACGGGATTTTTTGTGACTGGTAAATATAGAATTTATTATTTCTGTCTTTCATTGCTGTAGAGGGAGATAAAACTTCTACTATCAACGCAGCAGGAAAATCAAGGAAGGGTTTGATGATATCTTTACAAACAACAAGTGCATCCGGTTGCAGAATAGTATCTTCAGCAACTTTGATATCTATAAAATCGTACACTTTACAATTTTGACAACCTGACTTTTTTATGGCATCTTTTAATTCGTACTTAATATTATTGCTTATCCACTGGTGCCTTGGTGATGGTGCCGGACTCATTGCATAAGGTATGCCCTCTATTAATTCCCAACGTCCTTCCCATAGGCAATACTCTTCGTAAGTATAATGAGGTAATATTTTTACTGCAGATGACATTAACCAAATTTACAATAATTAATTTAAAGCCAGTAATACCTGCCAGGCCTCATTTGCCTTATCCTGGTCTAACAGAGCCTTAGCATAATTATGCAATTCTATTTCCATATCAATAGGATCAATTGAAAAATATTGAATAATATTTTTCAATTGATCATCATTAAAAGCAGGGTCTACAAAAGGCAATTCGTTTACATTGGCCAGTTGCCCAAGGTGATTACCTGATAAAATTTTACTGTTGCGGATACCTTCCGGTAGAGCATCTATACCTATGCCCAACTGTGTATTGGGTTTGGCTACTTTAAATAAACTGGTTTCATCTACTTTGCAATACCAATCTCCGCCAAGCCTTGCTACATGATGCATTTTTGTTTGATCAATCTTATTGTTTTCATCCAGGATGCTTTCATCAATATGCATTACCAACACTTCGCAAATGACTAAATTTCCGGCACCACCTTCATTTCCCAGTGGCTTTACCTCAACAACTTTACATTCTAATTTTATCTTGCTTTCCTTTACCATAGGTGGCTTAACCATGTTAGCGGCCTGCATGGTAAATCCTGCTTTTTCAAATTCATTTATTCCTTTGGCAAACTCACAACTTGCCAGGGATGTTTGTTGCACCATATCATAATCAACAATATTAATAACTACCTCTGGCAGCTCCATAACATTTTGTAAAGTATGCTTGGTTGTATTATCTCTCACTCTTCTTGCCGGGGAAAAAATAACGATGGGCGGATTGGAAGAAAATAAATTGAAAAAACTAAAGGGGCTTAAATTAATATTTCCATCCTTATCTATGGTAGATGCAAAACAAATAGGCCTGGGAGCAATAGCATGCTGCAGGTAGTTTTGAACATCCATGGGACTAATATCTTTTAGAATGATTACTTTATCCATTTTTTTTTAATGCTAAGATTGAAAAATCAGAATCTTCCTTCACCATCGTATTACTCAGTTTTCCCAGCCCATCAATTTCCATTTCTACCACATCCCCTGGCTGCAGCCACTGTTCCGGATAGTTGGCATCATTAAATTTTCCTGTGCCATTCAGCTCAAGAAAACAACCGGTACCCACCGTACCACTTCCAATTACATCTCCCGGAAAAAGATTTACGCCATAACTGCAACGCTCAATAATTTCTGCAAAGGTCCAGTCCATTTCACTCACATTTCCTGCACTAACCTGTGTTCCATTTACCCTACATTTCATTCCAAGGTTCCATGCTTTTCCGGTATGATTTTCTTTGCAGGGCACTTCATATTCTTCCAATTCATCAAGGGTAACCAACATGGGTCCGATGCAGGTTGCAAAATCTTTTCCTTTAGCCGGGCCAAGATTGAGCAGCATTTCTTCCATTTGTAATCTTCTTGCACTCAAATCATTCATAATCATCAGGCCTCCTATATATGCATCCGCATCTGCTGCCTTAATATTTCTGCAAGGCCGGTTTACCACTATAGCTACTTCCAGTTCAAAATCAAGTTTTTCAAAATGATCCGGCATACAATAAACATCTCCGGGGCCCTGTATGCTGTTATGATTAGTAAAATAAAAAATGGGGTATTGGTCAAATTCGGGTATCATATCTACTTTTCGGTTCCGCCTTGCAGCAGCCACATGCTGGCGAAAAGCATAACCATCCCTGCAACTTGAAGGGTGGGGTACAGGGGCAATAATTACTTCTTCTTCAAATGTTTTAGCCATTACATTTCGTACAAGGCCTTCTTTTATCCTTTGCTCAACGGCCTTTGCAAGTGGCATTACATCATCCCAATAGTTTAAAAACATTGCCATGCTTTCTGGCAGATCGGGATGAAGCTTTTCTGTATCATACAACTTTCCATCTACCAATAATGCCAGTTGAGGATGGTTATTTTTTAAATAGGTTACTAATTTCATGGCTTCAATTTTAGGAAACAAAAATAGTAATAAACAACCCCTCATTTAAGAAAGACATGCGGAGTTTGGCACATTTTTAGACTTCACAGGCATAATACCATTAAAAATTATATTTTATTTATATATTCAACCGCCTATCATAGTATTAGCTAACTTTTAAAAAGCAATGATTTATATTTGCATTAATTCTCTGTACAATGAAGTTCGAAAAAATTCACAATAAAGGCCAGGCGCAGCTTTTTAAAAATCAATACCTGGAATATCTTACTAAAACACACCCTTTAGTAATATGGGGCATGTATTTGCCCATATTAATATTTTTGCCCTATTATGCGATCAATACATTAGATTTTCCTTCATTTAATGTAGCGGCTATTTTTATTTTTGGTATGTTTTTCTGGAGTTTCACGGAATATATTTTGCATCGCTTTGTTTTTCATTACCACCCCCAATCAGAAAGAGGCAAACGGATTAATTATGTGTTACATGGTAATCATCATGAGTATCCGAGAGATAAGGAAAGATTATTTATGCCTGCCGTACCAAGCCTTATCATTGCATCCATTTTTTTTCTTGCGTTCTTTTTAATCATGGGTAATATGGCATTTCCTTTTTTTCCGGGCTTTATGTTGGGATACCTTATTTATGGCAGTATGCATTATGCAATCCATGCAATGAATCCGCCTTTTAAATGGATGAAGAGCCTGTGGCGCAATCACCACCTTCATCATTATAAAGAAAACGATTTAGGTTTTGGCGTGAGCAGCACGCTGTGGGACCATGTTTTTGGAACCATGTTTGATCTTAAAAAAGAAAAAGAAAATAAAGAAGAAGTTCAGAAATTGATGTTTAAATAGGAGTTAAAAAAACGGGTAATCATTACCATATTTCTTCTTCGCTCCAATCATTTTTATCCCGGCGGGTTTCCTGCCGGGATTTTATTTTTTGTAACTGCCGCTCTATTATCAACGTGGCAATGGTATCGCCTGAATTAATGCCCGGTTGAAATGCCAACAAAGACTTTAACTTTTTTTCATCCACATCCAATCTATAAAGCAGGGATACAAGGCGTTCAAAATCGTGGTTTATTAATTCGTTAATGTATGCAGATAAATTTTCAAACAGCTTTTTATCCTTTACCATTATCTCTTCTGAAGCAGATAAAACAGTATCTATAATTGCATGATCAGGCAAATGCTTCATTGCTGGTTTTTTTTTATTATAATTGATAACTATCATCATCCAGTTAAAATTAAAGTTACTTAAAATTTTTCCAGCACCCCCAATGCAAACAAAGCAAAATCATAACTGGCAGGATCTTTTTTATTCAATTGTTTCATTTGTTGAGTAAGCTCCACAGCAGCCTGCCAGTCTGTTTGCTGGCGGCTGAGCAAATTAAAATGCCGGGCCACTCTTGCCACATGAACATCTAAAGGAATAACCAGTTGTGCAGGAGAAATATTTTTCCATAAGCCAAAATCTACTCCGCAGTTATCTTTTCTTACCATCCACCGCAGGTACATATTGATGCGTTTGCAGGCAGATTTTTTATCCGGGCTGGCAATATGTTTTAATGTGCGGAGGAGTACATCGGGCAGTGAAAAAAAATATTGATAAAACCCATTTAATGCATTTTCCACATTGGCATCTCCCGCTTTCATCCATTTTGTAAAAGCGGTTTCAAGGGAATTATTGCAGGAATAATGCATATGAAAAAAAGCTATGAAATACAGCAGGTCGGTTGTATTAAATGTGCGGTGTTTAAATGATAATAATTTTTTTAAATCGCCGGCTGTATGATTCATACAAAAATCATAAGGCGCATTATTCATCAGCGCCATCAGCTCACTGGTTTTGTTGATGATGGTTGTGCGGTTGCCCCATGCAAAAATGGCTGCAAAAAATCCGGCTATTTCAATATCCTGTTTAAGCGTAAACCTGTGAGGGATACATATAGGATCAGCAGCAACAAAATCTGGCCGGTTATATTTTTTTACTTTTTTATTTAAAAAAGCAGCCAGTTTATCATCTATCATTCTGCATTTTTTCTGCGTGGTAAATTAAGCACTATAAGCAACAGCGCTGATTATAAGCCTGTATATTTATTTACCTGTAATCTATAAATTATCCGATGGCCCGTGTAAGGTCATCAATTAAATCGTCGGCATCCTCAATACCCACACTTAGCCTGATCAAACCATCGCTTAAGCCATTTTTAATCCGCTCTTCTCTTGGTATGCTGGCATGGGTCATACTTGCAGGATGATTGATTAACGACTCTACTCCACCCAGGCTTTCGGCAAGGGCAAACAGTTTAGTAGAAGAAAGTACTTTTGTTGCAGCCTCTATGCTATCGTCCTTTAAAGTAAAACTCATCATGCCGCCAAAACCACGCATTTGCACTTTTGCAATATCATGATTTTGATGATCTGCAAAACCACACCAGTAAACCCTTTCTACTTTTGGATGCTTGCGCAGGAAATGAGCAATTAAAAATCCATTTTCGCAATGTGCTTTCATACGCACATGCAGGGTTTTTATACCACGCAATACCAAAAAACAATCCATCGGGCCGGGTACGGCACCGCAACTTTTTTGTATAAAATATAATTGCTCTCTTAGTGCAGCATCATTTAATATCAGTGCTCCCTGTATCACATCACTGTGACCACCCAGGTATTTGGTAGAAGAGTGCATAACAATATCTGCCCCAAGATCCAGCGGGTTTTGCAGGTAAGGCGATGCAAAAGTGTTATCTACACAAAGCCATGCACGGGCGGCTTTGGATATGGCTGCCACTGCAACAATATCTGTAATATTCATTAATGGATTAGTAGGCGTTTCTATCCAGATGAGTTTTGTTTTGGGCGTTACTGCTGCCTGTATATTTTGAGCATTGGTAGTATCTACATAAATAAATTTTATGCCATACTTTGCAAAAATCTTTGTGAACAAACGATAAGTGCCGCCATACATATCATTGGCAGCAATTACTTCATCGCCGGGGTTTAATAATTTAATCACTGCATCGGTAGCTGCCACACCACTGCTGAATGCAAGACCATACTGCCCATTTTCGATGGTGGCCAAAGCGGCTTCCAATGCACTACGGGTTGGGTTTTGACTCCGGGCATATTCATATCCTTTATTTACACCGGGTGCTTCCTGCACATAGGTGCTGGTTTGATAAATGGGGGTCATGATTGCACCAGTACTGGGATCGGGTACGGTACCGGCATGTATAAACTTTGTACCCAGATTTTTAGACTTTGTGTTTTCTGTGCTCATGATAGGAAGTTAATGAGGGGCAAAATTAATTATAAATAACTCAATGGGGTGGTTAAATATTACAGCATTCTTGCAGCACACAGGTAACGCCAGTCGTTGTTATTGGCATCGTGTGCCGGCTGAGGAATAATCTTTTTTTGTATAACCTGCGATTTTAAAATATCTGCATTCACCAGTTTCTTTTTTGCTTCATGTATATAATCAATCAGGCTGGCATTTTGCATCCACTGGCGCTGTGGTGGTTCATAGCCAATTTTATCGGTTCGCCACACAATGTTATCCGGCAATTTTCCATTCATGGTCCTGCGCAAAATATTTTTTGTAAAACCATCACTAATCTTGTAGCTGGTAGGCAAAGAAAAAATAAACTGCACAAGAGAAGCATTTAAAAAAGGCAGGCGTACTTCGGTGCCATGTGCCATACTGTTTCTGTCAGAATACCTGAGTAGTTCTTCCAAACCATATTCCATGGTATTGAAATATAAAATATCATTTAACTTGGTTACAATAGGTTTGTGTATGCCATCCCATTCCCGGCCCTTAATTACAGACAATAAATTTTTACTGATATCCGGGTGATGAATGACCCGGTTATATTCTTTTTTTTCCAGTGCAATGGATACATGCGATGGCAGGTAAACTGCCAGCAAATTTTGCATTCCCCATTTCATTTTCATGTGATGCTCCTTAAACAAATGCCTTTCTTTTTTAGCCAACGAAAACTTATTCCTGCTCAGCAACTCCTGTATATACCAATGAAGATACCTGTGATAACCTGCCAGTATCTCGTCGGCTCCCTGGCCATCTAACATTACTTTTACATGATGCTTGCCGGCCAGCTCAAACACTTTGTACTGTGCATAAATACTGGATGAAGGAAAGGGCTCTTCCTGGTGATAACTCAGTTTCTCAAAATCATTCACCAGCCCATCTGCAGTGGGTGTAACCGTGTAGTTATCAAAAGAAAATTGATGCACCACTTGTTGTATATATGCCTGTTCATCTTTTTCAAACCCGGGAAAAACGGCAGAAAATGTTTTGAAGTTTTTTGAAGCGTTTGTTTTTTGCAAGGCCTGCACAATACTGTAAGCTATACTGCTGCTGTCTAATCCGCCACTAAGGCTTGCGCCTACAGGCACATCACTTCTTAATTTTGCAGCTACAGAACTATTAAAAATACTATCAAACTGATGCATAATTTCTTCATCAGGCAAGGCCAGTGTTGTTTGTTTATCTATATCCCAATAATTACTAATGGTCATTTTTTGAGTGCGTGCATCCAGTCGCAGGATGTGAGCCGGTAGCAGGGAAAAAATATTACTATAAAAAGTTTGTGACTTATCAGCGGGGTTTTGCACATGCCCCAGCGTAAGATAATTAAGCAGCATTTTATTGTCTGCATGCTTAGGCACCCCTACCGCCCATAAAGCCTTCATTTCGCTGCCAAATACAAAAAGATCTTCTTCGGTATAATAATAAAACGGCTTTTCGCCAAACCGGTCCCGGGCCACAAATAATTGTTTTTCTCTTTCATCCCATATTGCAAAAGCAAACATGCCGTCAAAATAATGCACACATTTTTCTTTGTAATAATCGTATGCTGCAAGAATTACTTCTGTGTCGCTCTTAGTACTAAATTGATACCCGGCTTTTTTAAGTTTGTTTCTTAGTTCTATATAATTGTATATTTCGCCATTGTAGGTAATCGTATACCTTTTGGCATAATGCATGGGTTGTGCAGCAGCATCTGACAGGTCTATAATGGCCAGCCTTCGGTGTGCAAACCCGGCCGTATTATTTTCATTCATCCAAAACCCATCGCCATCGGGCCCACGATGAGCCAACGCATCGGCCATGCGTTTTAGCAAAGAAAGATGTATAATGTTTTGATTGGAAGAAATGATCCCGGCAATTCCACACATGCCGTAAAGATACGAAGACAAATTTGCACATAAAAAAATGAACAAAGTACTGACCCCGCATTGCTGACCACTTTATTTAGAAAATGTAACAGGTAATGCAACTTTAACTTCATCCCATGCCATTATTAAATCTGCGCCATAACCGGCTGATTCAAACACAATCGTAAAATCTTCCAGCGCAGGGATATGTTTTTGTACAGGAACCTCTGCTTGCAAAATATCTTTAGAAGGATCTATCTGCAAGCCCCAGCTATCAATATTACTGTTAAGCACAACTATCCATTTATCAGCATGCGGAATACAGTACATCACATACCTTCCGGCATTAACATTTTTTCCATTGATAACTACGGGCATAAAAAATTCTATTTCTGTAGATTCATTGGCGCCTAATCTCCATGGTTTACCATAGGGGCAAAGATTTTTTTCATCTATACCAAAAATGGGCCTGCCCTTTTTATGTGGCCTGCTGTAAATAACCCTTGCCACCGGCGCTTGCAGCAACAGCGTTCCGGACATTTTATTTTGTGGAAACTCTTTAGGAAAATAACTGATATCCATTGGAGACTGATCGGTAGTTGCATACTCATTGCCTTCAGGCAATTTTAATGAATCCTTCAGTGTAACAGAAGCATTATCGTTCTTGTTTTGTGTACAGGCTCCCAACAAAACAATTACATAAACTATACAAAGAGCAGAAAAATATTTTGGCAGTATTTTCATTTAGATTTATTGTAGATAAACAGGCATTGTAACTTTTACATCATCCCATAAAGCAGCTAAATTAAACCCAAGTTTTGTTTTTTCAAAAACCAGTGAAAAAGATTCTGCAATTTCCGCTTGCTTTTGTACCGGCACTTCCATGCGTACAATATCTTTTTTAAGATCGTACCTGAAAGAACCCCATGTATCATTTTCCCTGTTTATAATGAGGGTCCATTTGTCGGAGTTAGGGATGGCGAAAATAGAATAACGGCCCTTTTTTATCTTAATATTATTAATTTTTACCGGCACATAAAATTCAACTTCAGTTGCTTCATTGGCACCTAGTCTCCATACTTTTCCATATTCTATCAAATCACCAAAAATAATCCTTTCATTCTTTTGCGGGCGGCTATAAATTACCCTTGCCATCAACGGACCTTCCACTTTATCCTGGATTTTTAATACCGGATAGTTATCGGGATAATAACTGATATCCAAAGGAGATTTATCTATAGGCGGCAATTGAGACTGCGCAAAACCCGATAACCCTGCAATTAAAAATAAAACAATGGCCATGAAACGTTTCATACGATGTAATTTTTTCAAAGATAAAAGAATCAACGCTTTAATAAATCCTGCATTGTATAAGCGGCAAATTTTTTAACAGAACTAAAAAACAATTGGTATTGTTGTTCCATCAAATGCTTGTTATTTACAAAGAGCTCAAAAGCAATTTCACTCTCCTCAAGATAAGCTGCCCGATATACCAGCCCATTAAAACTTTTTTGTATCCCATGGTCAAATTGATAATTGTATAACCAGTTTTGAGATACCATATAGGGAAACATACTTTTAAATTTTGTAGGAAAAAGCGGCAAAAAAGGCTGGAGACTTGCATAAGTTTTTTTGGCAAAATGCTGCAGCGCATCATCGTTTTCAAATTCATTGCGATCGTTGGCCAAAAAATAATCATATACAATATCTACAAAGGCACCTGCATATAAACGATACTGCGGACGAAAGATTTGAATGAGCTCTTTTGTTGCCGGATGCTGATCTGTAAAATCATCGATAGCCCTGTGCAGACGAATACCAGCCTGCACCTGAATGGGAAAATCGTATTGTGTTTTACCCTTTACATGATCGCTTATCATATTACCTGCCAACACTTCGGGATGATTAAAAGAAAGATATGCATGTGCCAGGTAATTCATGCTTTAAAGATAAGTGCAATAGGGATAACACTGCCATTGCTGTTTTTTAACATTATGCCTGCATATTTTATAATTTCTTTAAGAATAGAAATATAATCGTTTACAGTACTGCATTTCAGCTTGCCTGTTATCAATGGTTAGTGTTACAACCTACCACTTATAAAGGTATTTTAAAGAAGCTGTTCACTTAACCACAATACGCTGGCAAATTATAATGGCACTATTTACTTTTGCTATGCCATGGTTGCAGTAGTTGCTGCAACATTTTATAAAAAACAAAAAAGTATAGTCATGAAAAAATTAACAGCCATCGTTGCCGCATTGGCGCTATTTGCCAGTGCCGGCGCATTTAACCCCATTCCAAAAGAAGAGAAAGGGTTATTTACCGTTTTAAACAAAAAAACTGCAAAATTTGTAAGCCCCGAAAAGGTCAGCAGGCAGGTAAGCAATGCCTTTAAAGAAAAATTTGAAAAGGCAGTAAATGTAAAATGGACTCAAGAGGAAAATTTGTATTTTGCTATTTTTGAAATGAACGAAAAAGAGTACACAGTTGCTTATTCGGAGAAAGGTGAATTAATAGGAATCTCCAGGTGTTTATATAAAGACCAGTTACCCCTGGCAGTGATGGAATCGCTAAATGAAAAATATAAAAATTATATCTTACCGGCAAGCGTTAGTGAAATTGTATTTGAAGGCGTTACTAACTACTATCTAACAATAGAAGGTGAAACCCGTTACCTGCAATTAAAATGCTCGCCTGATGGCAGTATCAGTGTGAATAAAAGAATAAAAAAGAAAGTGCTGGTGGGTAAAGTTTATTAAAAAAAACCGGCTGTATCACTTGATGATACAGCCGGTTTTATTCTTTCCTTTTTTTGACTAACAGGTTGTGTCTTTAAGTATCCCATTATTACCATCCATATCTGCAAATAAGCTTACCAACGTTGTTAATCCTCCTGTTATCTTGCGGGCTTATCCTGATTTTCTTTAAAAAAAAAGTATACTAATATTGGTAATACAAACTATTCGCTTGCCGGGTAAATTGCTGCTGTACAAGTGTGCGATGCCGATAAAGACCGGCACAGGCTGCCAATGAAGCTAAATAGAAATACCACTGCGGGGTACATAAAAAAATTTTACTTTTGCCCTCTAAATTTTAAAACATGAGCAAAGGACCCGTTTCTACTTTTATAGAACATCATTACCGGCACTTTAATGCAGCCGCATTAATAGATGCTGCCAAAGGATATGTGACTCACCTGGATGAAGGTGGCAAAATGATGATTACCCTTGCAGGTGCCATGAGTACCGCAGAGCTGGGCCTGAGCCTTGCAGAAATGATACGGCAGGATAAAGTGGCTATTATCAGTTGCACAGGCGCCAACCTGGAAGAAGATGTGATGAACCTGGTGGCACACTCTCATTACAAAAGGGTGCCTAACTATCGTGACCTTACCCCGCAGGATGAGTGGGATCTTTTAGAAAATCATTATAACCGGGTAACGGATACCTGTATACCGGAAGAAGAAGCTTTTCGCCGCCTCCAAAAACACCTGGTAAAACAATGGCAGGATGCTGCGGCTAAAGGCGAACGATATTTTCCTCATGAATTTTTATACAAAACTGTATTAAGTGGCGAGCTGGAACAGTACTACGAGATTGATCCTAAAAACAGTTGGATTGTAGCTGCTGCAGAAAAAAATATTCCTATCGTATGCCCGGGTTGGGAAGACAGTACCACCGGAAATATCTTTGCCAGTTATGTAATTAAAGGCGAGCTAAAAGCCGACCTTGTAAAAAGTGGTATTGAATATATGGTATGGCTTACAGAATGGTACCGCAACAATTCATCCGGCAAGGGCGTAGGTTTTTTTCAGATTGGTGGCGGTATAGCCGGCGATTTTCCTATTTGTGTAGTGCCGATGATGTACCAGGACCTGGAGTGGCACGATGTTCCTTTCTGGAGTTATTTTTGCCAGATAAGTGACTCTACTACCTCTTATGGCTCCTATAGTGGAGCGGTGCCCAACGAAAAAATTACCTGGGGCAAATTAGATATTCATACCCCCAAATATATTGTAGAGAGTGATGCAACGATTGTAGCACCGCTCATATTTGCATGGGTATTGGGTTGGTAATTATGCAGGCCTTTTTTCTGTAACGGAAGATAAAGCCTGCGATAATTAAGGAGGCTGTATCAAAAGGAAACCTTTTTCACACAAAGAGCACAAAGAAATAAAAAGTTTACAAAGAGATCGTTTAATAGTCAATCCTTGTCTCTTGGTGTTTGATGTTGCTTGTGGTAAAACCAACAGTTTGGAGACAACCTATTTTTTATTAAACGCCATACAGCATTGTTAGAATATGAAATTAGAATACAATTACTATGCATGCAACACCTGTATTTCTCTGAACATAATTCTGCTACAGCGCAATTTTTTGGCTTTTCTTTGAATTACATTTGAGTAGTAATTTTAAAAAAATAGCCCCGTGTTATGATAAGCATATTTACAGAGAAAGAAATTACTCCATCTGTAAAAGGCCTGCAAAAAGCACTGGTGAAAATTATAAAATCCGGACGCTGCTGCAGGATTTCACCAAAAAGCTATACCCGCCGGCAACGGAAGAGTGGAATTTTTCGGGCATAAAATACGGCTGGAGTTTTCGTATAAGAGATAAAAAAAGGGTAATTGTTTATTTATTGCCACGGGATAATTTCTTTAAAGTGGCCCTGGTATTTGGTCAAAAGGCAACGGATGAAATTTTAGAGTAATACTTTGCAGAAAACATTAAAGAAGAACTTAAAAATGCAAAGGTTTATGCAGATGGCAGGGGAATAATAATTGAGGTAAAAAATAACAAAGTGCTGCCTGATATAAAAAACTAATAACCATTAAAGTTGCTCACTGATATGATTACTCCTGCGAACCCTGCTCCAGCATTAGTTTTGCAAGCATTTGTTTTGCACATTCCGGTATTTTAGAGCCGGGTCCAAATATAGCTGAGATACCCCTTTCAAAAAGATAATCATAATCTTGCTGCGGTATTACGCCGCCGGCAAAAACAAGAATATCTTCCCTTCCTAATTTTTTTAATTCATCTACAAGAAGTGGTATTAAAGTCTTATGCCCACCTGCAAGCGACGAAGCACCCACAAAATCCACATCATTTTCTGTTGCCTGCCTGGCTACTTCTTCGGGTGTTTGAAATAAGGGGCCCATATCCACATCAAAGCCCATGTCGGCAAAAGATGTAGCTACTACTTTTGCGCCACGGTCGTGCCCGTCCTGTCCCATTTTTGCAATCATTACTCTTGGGCGGCGCCCCTGTTCTTCTGCAAATTTATCGGTAAGTGCCAGTACGGCTTTAAAATCTTTATCGTTATACGACTCTCCGGAGTAAACTCCTGAAATAGTACGTATCACAGCTTTATGTCTTCCAAAAACAGCTTCCATTGCATCCGAAATTTCGCCAAGGCTTGCTCTTTTGCGGGCTGCATCTACGGCAAGTTCCAGCAGGTTTCCTTCGCCGGTTCGGGCACATGTTGTAATGGCAGCCAGTGCTGCGGTTACAGATTCTGTATTTCGCTCTGCTTTTAATTTTTTCAATCTTTCAAGTTGCGCAGTTCTTACAGCCGCATTATCTACATCCAGCACTTCAAAGTCGGCTTTTTCCTGTACACGGTATTTGTTTACACCTACAATAATATCTGTGCCCGAATCTATTCTCGCCTGTTTTCTGGCGGCAGCTTCTTCTATGCGCATTTTAGGAATACCGGTTTCAATGGCTTTAGCCATGCCCCCCAATTCTTCTACTTCCATAATATGCGCCCATGCTTTGTTGGCTAGTTCATGGGTGAGGTACTCTACATAATACGAACCACCCCAGGGATCTACCACTTTGGTTACATTGGTTTCGTCCTGTATATATAATTGGGTGTTCCTTGCAATTCTTGCAGAGTATTCTGTGGGTAGTGCAATGGCTTCGTCCAGCGCATTGGTGTGCAGGGATTGTGTGTGGCCGCAAATGGCAGCCATGGCTTCTATACAAGTGCGTGCAACATTGTTATAGGGATCCTGTTCGCTAAGGCTCCAGCCAGAAGTTTGCGTATGTGTGCGCAGGGCCATCGACTTTGAGTTTTGCGGATTAAACTGTTTCACAATTTTTGCCCATAGCATTCTTGCCGCACGCATTTTTGCAATCTCCATAAAATGATTCATGCCAGTAGCCCAAAAGAAAGAGAGCCGGGGTGCAAAATCATCAATCTTTAATCCTGCAGCTATACCGGTGCGAATGTATTCCAGCCCATCGGCCAATGTGTAAGCCAGTTCAATATCAGCCGTGGCACCCGCTTCCTGCATGTGATAGCCGGATATAGAAATGGAATTAAACTTTGGCATTTTCTGGCTGGTGAAATTAAAAATATCACCAATAATTTTCATAGATGGCTTGGGAGGATAGATGTAGGTATTCCTCACCATAAATTCTTTTAAAATATCATTTTGTATAGTACCGCTTAGTTTATCCATGCTTACTCCCTGCTCTTCGGCAGCCACAATATAAAAAGCCATAATTGGAATAACTGCACCATTCATGGTCATGCTTACAGACATTTTATCCAATGGAATACTGTCAAACAGCAGTTTCATATCAAGGATAGAATCTATTGCCACCCCGGCTTTTCCCACATCTCCTGTTACACGTGGGTGATCAGAATCGTAGCCCCGGTGTGTGGCAAGATCAAAAGCAACCGATAAACCTTTTTGCCCTGCAGCAAGATTTCTCCTGTAAAACGCATTGGATTGTTCTGCCGTAGAAAAACCTGCATACTGCCTGATGGTCCATGGCTGCAGCACATACATACTTGCATAAGGCCCACGGAGGTAAGGTGGTTTACCGGCTCCAAAATGCAGGTGTTCTACATTGGCCACATCTGCTTTTGTAAATACATTGGGTATGCTTATTTTTTCTGCCGTTTCCCATAAGGATCCTTCATGCTCCATGCTGGTGTTTTCAACATTTGCATCATTCAGTTTTATAGCAGCAAAATCAGGTTTCATCTTTTCTCTTTTTTATTTTACAGCAAATAATTTTTGCTGCAATGCAGCAATAAATTCAACCACATTTGTTTTTTGATGTATAAAATCATCTACACCGGCCAGCTTCAGATTTTCTATCATTTCTGAGGGATAGCCTGCCAATAACAGTTTTTTATCTTTTGTGAACCCTTTAAAAATTTCTGCAAATGTTATTGCACCGGTTTCATAATCTGCGTCGGAGGAACAAATGACTACAATATCTGCATCGCCTTTTGCGGCTGCTTCTGCTGCCATTTGCACAGTTTCAAAAACAGTGGCTGCGCCAATGCTAAACCCTGCAGTACCAAAGAACTCCTCTGCAAATGCTGCTCTTGCAGTTCTCATGGCAGGATGCCCATAACATGCCAGGTAAACCCTGGGTATTTTACCGGTAAGCACAAATTGCTGTTGCGTTTGCTGCCTTAGCTGTTCAAATTTTCTTGTTGCCCTCTGGGCATGTAATAAAGGAAAATCATTTGCATTACCACGCATTTCTACAACCGGTTTTGCAGCAATATTTTCCTGCGCATTTACATATTTATTCATACCCACATATACTTTTCTGCGGCTGGCAATTTCAGCTTCTTTTTTATCTTTTAAGGCAGCTATTTTTTGCTGTATCCATCCATTTTTAAAAGATTCAACATATCCTCCGGCAGCTTCGGTTTCGTTAAATAATTGCAGCATTTTTTCTGCCAACTGAGCCGTAATGGTTTCGATGTAATAAGAACCGGCGGCAGGATCGGTTACTTTATCAAAATATGATTCTTCTTTTAGCAGGTTAGAAATATTGAGCGCAATTCTATGGGTAAACTCATCGGGTGTTTTGTAAGTACTGTCGTGCGGGTTTATCAGGATTGCATTGCAGCCTCCAAGAATTGCAGACATCGCTTCCGTTGTATTCCTGAGCATATTTACTGTGGGGTCGTACAAAGATTTAGACCAGGCAGCATTGGAGCTTAATACAGGCACATCTGGTAAGGCTGTGCTGTAACAGGAAAGAATTGCTGTGAGCAATTTTTTTATTGCCCTTAGTTTGGCTATTTCAAAAAAGTAATCGCCGCCCACGGCCAAGTGCAGGGCGAGTTGCGAAATAATCTGCTCTTGCTCCAGCCCTTCTTTTTCCAGCGATTCAATGGTATCGGTAAGTTTGTTTAGCAAAAATGCAGCTTCCTGTACAATGCCGGCTCCGGCATTTACAAAAGCATGGGAACTTAACATGAGGCCCTTAAAGTTTTTTGCCTGCGCCGTAATTTTTAATTGCGCTGCCAGGTTTTTAAAATCCGGCCCGGTTGCTTTTGTGCTCCATGCCTCCAGCACATCTGCCTGCACAAATCCATGAATATTTACAAGCTGGTGGCCTTGTGCAGTTACAAAACTAAAATACTGATGCAACAGCGTGGGCGAAGGGGATTGTAATTTAAAAGAAATCTCCGTTTTTTCCGGATCTATCCCTTTTAATAAAACACTAAAGTGAATGGTTTCTGTTTCAAGAATGTTCAGTAAAAATCCGGTTACATCAAATTCCATCATGCGCAGCATAAATTTATTTGCTTCCAGAAGGTCCTTCACATCTACTTCCACATAATTCGTCCATGATCTTTTTGCAGAAGAACTTTTATGGGGAATAATAGAAACGTCCTGCCAATCTTCTGCGGTATAAAATGGCTGAACAGCAATGTCTTCATCTGTTTTCCATACCAGTTTTTTATCAAAATCAGCACCTTTCAGATCAGTTATTGCTGTTTCTTTCCAGCTTTGTTTGCTCGCCGGTTCAAATGCCGAAAAAAGCTTTTCATTTCCTGTGATCATGCTCCTATCATTTAAAATTTATTTTGTAGTAACAGCAACAGGTATTAAAACCCTGCTAAACTGCCACCGTTAAAAAAATAAAGACTTGCACCAAATCTTGCATGGGCCTCTCTTTCCAGTTCTTCCCTGGAGGAAGGATGCGATACATTAATTAAAGCCTTTGCTCTTTGCGCCAGGTTTTTCCCTTTCAGATCTGCTACACCAAATTCTGTTACTACATACTGGGCATGTGCCCTGGTAGTAACTACACCTGCTCCCATTTTTAATGTAGGAACAATTTTAGAAATTCCTTTTTCTGTAGCCGAAGTTAATGCACAAATTGCTTTTCCGCCCGGAGAAAGCGCAGCGCCCCTCATAAAATCCATCTGCCCTCCCACGCCGGAGTACATTTTAGTACCAATGCTATCAGCACATATTTGCCCGGTAAGATCAACTTCTATTGCTGAATTAATGGCTATCACTTTAGGATTTCTGCGAATGATGGCGGTATCGTTTACAAAAGAAATATCCATCATCAACACAATAGGATTGTCATCCATAAAATCGTAGAGCTTCCTTGTGCCCATGGCAAAACCAGAAACGATCATGTGTTTTAATACCGTTTTTTTAGAACCGTTCACCACGCCGTTTTCAATAAGCGGGAGGATGCCTTCAGAAAACATTTCTGTATGCACGCCAAGATCTCTGTGGCTTGTAAGGCATCCCAATACCGAATTGGGGATGCCCCCAATGCCCATCTGCAGCGTAGAACCATCTTCAATCATCTCTGCAATGTATCGGCCTATGCTGGTTTCTTCGGGGCTGGCGGCGCCAAAGCTTAGTTCATGTATGGGTTCATCTACTGCCACGCAAGCATTAAAGCGGCTGATATGAATGATACCATCGCCATAGGTTCGGGGCATGCGTGGATTGATTTGTGCAATGATGGTTTTGGCATTTTCCAGCCCGCCCACCACTATATCAACTGATACACCGAGGGAGCAGTAGCCGTGTTTATCTGGCGGAGATACATTCAGCAATACCACATCCAGCGGCATAGTGCCATTGCGGAACAAATGCGGAATATCACTTAAAAAAACAGGATTGTATTGTGCACTTCCAAGCTGCACATATTTTCTCATGTTACCACCAATAAAAAAGCAATTGGTTCTAAAACTTTCTGCATATTTAGGATCTGCATATTCGGCATATCCTTCTGTGTGAATGTGCACAATTTCAACATCACGCAGCTCCGGGGCCCGTGCAACCATTGCTTTAAGCAATGTTTGCGGAGTGGCAGATGCCGCCTGCACCAGCACCCTATCGCCCGACTTGATGAGTTTTACTGCTTCTTCGGCAGATACATAATTTGCCATTTTAAATATTTTTTTTAACCAAGAAAACTCAACAATATACCAGCGGCTATAGCACTGCCTATAACGCCTGCCACATTGGGGGCCATCGCATGCATCAGCAGGTGATTGTTGGGGTCATACTGAAGCCCGACTATCTGCGAAACCCTTGCACTATCCGGCACGGCGGATACACCTGCAGATCCAATCAAAGGATTGATCTTATTGCCTTCCTTCAAAAATAGGTTCATGAATTTTGCAAAAAGTACACCGCCTGCTGTTGCCACTACAAAAGAAGCCGCACCCAATAAGAATATTTTTAGTGAGTCCCATGTAAGGAATACGTCTGCCTGTGTAGAAGCGCCTACAGTAATACCAATCAATATGGTAACGATGTCTATCATCTTAGTTCTTGCAGTATCTGCAAGGCGCTCTGTTCTGCCTGATTCTTTTAAAATGTTTCCAAAGAATAACATACCCAGCAATGGCAGGGCAGAAGGTGAAATAAAACAGGTAAGTAAAAGCCCAATGATGGGGAATAATATTTTTTCCTGTTTTGATACTGCCCGTGGCGGTTTCATTCTTATTCTTTTTTCTTTAGACGTGGTAAGCAGTTTCATTATGGGCGGCTGAATAACCGGAACGAGGGCCATGTAAGAATAAGCGGCTATGGCAATGGGGCCAATAAGTTGTGGTGCAAGCTTAGCAGAAAGAAAAATGGCAGTGGGACCATCTGCGCCACCAATGATACCAATGGCGCCGGCTTCCTTTAAAGTAAAGCCAAGCAGGATAGCACCTACAAAAGTGGCGAATACACCAATTTGTGCGGCTGCACCCAATAGCACCAATTTAGGATTAGAAATCAGCGTAGAAAAATCTGTCATGGCACCAATACCCAGGAAAATTAATGGTGGATATATTCCTTTAAGTACGCCAAAATGAAGATAACTTAATACAGAACCGGGTTCGTATATGCCTACCTGGTAGCCTCCAACAAAGGGAATGTTGCCCATCAGAATTCCTACGCCTATGGGAATGAGCAACAGTGGTTCATAATCGTATTTGATGGCCAGCCATATGAAAAGAAGGCCCACCGAGATCATAATCAGATGCCCGAAGGTTACATTGGCAAAACCTGTAAAATTTACAAATCTCATAAGGCCCCGCAGGGTTTCCTCGTAAAGTCCTCCACCCGGTGTGGCTTCCATAACTGATGGAACTACCTGCGCCAGGGCATAGCCACCAACACATACTACCAGCATGATAAGAACAAGGTATTTAAACAATTTTTTCATACATAAATATTAAAGGATTTCTAGCAGGAGGTCGCCCTGCAATACAGTACTTTTTGCTGCTACTTTCACCGAATGGACTGTCCCGGAGTTCTCAGCCAGGATCATGTTTTCCATTTTCATAGCTTCCAACACCAGCAGCTTGTCGCCTGACTTTACAACATCGCCTTCTTTTACCAATAACTCCAGCACAATCCCTGGTAATGGAGACAGTACTTTTTTCAGCGTGTCAGAAGTGGTGAGCGAATCTACTTTTTGTGTGAGCCTTGGTTCTGTTCTGATGAGCACCGGAGTTTTAGAAGTTTTTACTTCGCCATCCATTACTACTTCGTACGGAGAACCATTTACCTCAACCTGTATGAGGTTGCCGGATGTTTCCTTGATATCTATATGGTAGGAACTGCCATTGATTTTAAACTTATATTTCTTCATGTTTATCCATTTTATGGTGGAGTATTATTTTCTTACGAGCTGGTGTGTGCCATATATTTTTGAGCTCCATGGCGAATAATTCTTGGGAGACAACCCTATAGTAAGGATAGCGTTCTCTTCATCATGTGCTTCTTCCATAAAAAGATGAATAGCGGCTGCAATGGCGGTAATTTCTTCGCCGGTGCGTTGTTGAGGCGGCTGCTTCTTCTCAGGTGCTGCTACGAGCACCTGTTTTTTATTCGTTTTTATTGAAAGCAGGTATGGAACCACGTACTGAAATACGATGACGAGGAGTACCAACCCGAGGAAAACTATTAAGACACCCACAATCAGGATGATGAGGCCTCTTTCCAGATCTAAGCTCATAGCGTTATATTTTATAAAGGTATATTAGAATGTTTTTTTGGCGGATTTACCTGCTTCTTGGTAGCAAGTGCTTCCAGCGAACGAATGATGCGGAACCTGGTGTTTCTGGGTTCAATAATATCATCTATAAAACCGTACTTGGCAGCCTGGTAGGGATTGGCAAATTTTTCTATATACTCTGTTTCTTTTTCAAGGATGTATTTTGCCTTGTCTTCTGCGTTTTCCAGCTTTGCAATATTTTTTCCTTCCAGTACTTCTATAGCCCCTTTTGCTCCCATCACTGCAATTTCTGCTGTAGGCCATGCATAATTCACATCGCCCCGAAGCTGCTTGCAGCTCATCACATCATGCGCACCGCCATAAGATTTCCTCAAGGTGATGGTTACCTTAGGCACTGTGGCTTCTCCATAAGCAAACAATAATTTTGCGCCATGCAAAATAATGCCGCCATACTCCTGTGCACTGCCGGGTAAAAAGCCGGGCACATCTACAAACGTTACAATGGGTATATTAAAGGCATCACAAAACCGTACAAACCTTGCTGCTTTTCTCGATGCATTGATGTCTAACACTCCGGCGAGAAACAAAGGTTGGTTGGCCACAATACCCACGGGCCGGCCATTGTAACGGGCAAAACCTGTTACAATATTTTTTGCATAGTTTCTCTGCACTTCCAGGAAATCGGCATTATCAATAGTGGCTTTTACCACATCTTTTACATCGTAGGGCTTATTGGCGCTGTCTGGTATAATTTCATTCAGAATTTCTTCGAGCCGGTCTATAGGATCGCTGTTTTGTAAAACCGGGGGATCTTCAAGATTGTTCTGCGGAAGATAACTCATCAGTTTACGGATGAGCGATATGCCCTCCTGCTCTGTTTCTGAAAGAAAATGAGATACGCCTGATTTTGTAGCATGCACCGTTGCGCCGCCAAGGTCTTCGGTGCTGATTACTTCGCCGGTTACGGTTTGTACCACCTTGGGGCCGGTTACAAACATGTAAGAAGTATTTTCTGTCATCAGCACAAAATCCGTAAGCGCCGGGGAATAAACTGCACCACCTGCGCAAGGGCCAAACACAGCGCTGATCTGCGGCACCACACCTGATGCAAGAATATTGCGTTGAAAGATTTCGGCATAGCCTGCAAGCGAACGCACCCCTTCCTGTATCCGGGCTCCACCAGAATCGTTGAGGCCTATTACCGGTGCACCCACCTTCATGGCTTCGTCCAACACCTTGCATATTTTAGCAGCAAAAGTTTCAGAAAGCGATCCGCCAAATATGGTAAAATCCTGGGAATAAACATAAGTGAGCCTTCCATCAATGGTGCCCCTGCCGGTAACAACTCCATCAGAATAATATTTTTCATTCTCCATCCCAAACGACATGGTTCTGTGTGTAACGAACATATCATACTCTTCAAAGCTTCCTTCGTCCAGCAGCAATTCTATTCGCTCCCTTGCAGTAAGCTTTCCTTTGGCATGCTGGGCATCTATACGTTTGATTCCGCCTCCAAGCCGGGCTTCTTCCCGCCTGGAAACAAGCTCCCTGATTTTTTCTGTATTTGACGACATGGTATGAGTGGTTTTATTTATTTAGAGTTTCTTTTCGCACAATTCTGTTAACACTCCAAAAGTAGATTTTGGATGAAGGAAGGCGATATCCAATCCTTCGGCTCCTTTTCGTGGAACCGCATCTATGAGCTGTATTGATTTTGAGGAAGCATCCAGGAGTTGTGCCTCTATATCATTTACCGCAAAGGCAATGTGGTGAATGCCTTCTCCTTTTTTTTCGATGAACTTTCCTACGGGCCCGTCGGGAGAAGTACTCTCCAATAGTTCAATTTTTGTTTGCCCGATTTTGAAAAAAGCTGTTTTAACTTTTTGCTCCGGAACTTCTTCTATGGAATAACATGTGAGGCCTAAAACTTCTTCGTAGTATTTAATGGCTGCGTTAAGGTCTTTTACCGCTATACCAATGTGCTCAATATAATTCAGTTGCATTGTGAGGGAAATTAGTGGTATGTGTAGGAAGGTTTTTCAAACTATAAAAATAAGATAGATCCGTGTTTTAAATACTGATAAATATCACAATGAAAAAAAATTAATGTCATATCAAAACAGCCAATATTGCAGGTACCAAATTATAATTGCAGCAGCAAACCCGGCAAGTGCCGGAACAAAAGCAATTTTAAAATATTTACCAAAACTTAATTCCTTTACCATGCCCATGGCTACAACGCCTGCAGCAGAGCCTATTACAAGTAAGGATCCTCCTGTTCCGGCGGTTATTGCAAGCAATATCCATAAGCTGGAATCTGTAGTGTTAAGCATTTGTATAGCCATTGCCGTAAGAGGCACGTTATCCAGTATGGATGAAATAAGGCCCAGTAAAATATTGCCGGTAATATAGGATCCGGTACCGGGTACATCTCCATAAATATAATGTGCCAGCATCTCTAATGTACCCAGGCTATGAAGTGCAGATACTGCCAGTAAAATGCCTATGAAAAATTTAAGTGATGATATATCTGTCTTTTTTAAAAAATCGTCAATAGAAGCAGAAAGATGGGTAGGCCCTGGCTTAAATCTTTTAAGCAGATCTACCAATACCCATACAAACCCCAGCCCAAACAACAACCCAAAATATGGAGGAAGCCCCATAAGGCTAACGATTAAGGGTAAAGAAAAAGAAAAGAATACCGAAGCTATTACTATTATCTCTGAGCTAGACAACCGGGTGATTACCTCGTTTTCATTATCATTGTCAGCAGGTTTTATTTTGCGAAGCAGCAAACTGGTTGATACCAGCCATAAAGCAAAGGAAGGGAGAAAGCCCTTATAAATTATTTCGAGTGTACCGAACTTTTTGGCAAACCAAAGCATGATGGTTGTAACATCGCCAATAGGCGAAAAGGCCCCACCAGCATTGGCGCTGATAACGATTCCGGCAGTAGCTATGAGCAGGTTATCACCCTTAAAAAACCGGCGTGATATCTGGATCATGATAATAGTTGTGGTAAGATTATCTATAACCGCAGATAGAAAAAAACTTAGCAGGCTGATGATGAGAAACTGCTTGTGTTCATTAAGTTTTAAGGCAAACAGTTTGCCCCGTATGATATCAAAAAAGCGATAGTGTACCAGTATTTCTATTAAAGACATGGCAGCAAGAAGAAATACAACAATTGAAAATACCTCGGAGCCTGCATGGGTAAGATCATCCGAAATTCCCTGGCCTGATTTGCTGAGTGCTACCAGTAACCATAACAAAGTTCCCGTAATTAATGCCACTGCAGATTTACTTACTTTTAAAGAATGTTCCAGTGCAATACAGATATAACCTGCCACAAAAATTGCTGAAGAAAGAATTAGTAACGAGGTCCCCATTTTCAAAAGAATTTTAAACAATGCCAAAGAAAACCTTACGGTATTTCTACAGGCATGCATGAACATTTTTTACTAAGGTACAGATATAAACAAAAGCAGTTAATGGCAAGCCCTGTTTGTACAATCCCTCTTTCACTTCCAAAATTTCCTATTCTATTTATCTATAATTTTGAAACCTCTAAGCGGATTGGTTATTATAACGATTGGTTATTTTGAATTTGCGAAGTCAAAAGTAATATATAGTGAATGGTAACAAACCTGACTGTTATCAGTATTTTAAAAAATATCAATCATGAAATCGGTATTTAAAAATAAACGACATGCACCCGAAGAATATGTAGAGGGCATTTTAAACGGCGAAAGAGTAATGCTGGGAAAAGCTATTACACTGGTAGAGAGCAGGCTTGATTCTGATAACCAACTGGCAGAAGCGGTACTGGAAAAGCTATTGCCGCACACCGGCAAGTCAATAAGAATAGGGATTACAGGTGTGCCGGGTGCCGGAAAAAGTACACTCATAGAAAGTTTTGGCGGCTACCTTACTGCATCAAATAAAAAAGTAGCTGTACTCACTATAGACCCCAGCAGCCAGAAAACCAAGGGTAGTATATTAGGAGATAAAACGAGAATGGAATCTTTGGCCAATGACCCAAGGGCCTTTGTGCGGCCTTCTGCTTCGGGTGCAACCCTTGGCGGTGTGCATAGCCGCACAAGAGAAACAATATTACTTTGCGAAGCCGCAGGCTTTGATGTGATCATTGTAGAAACCGTAGGTGTGGGGCAAAGCGAAATAAGTGTAAAGGGCATTGTTGATTTTTTTCTGCTCATTATGTTATCTGGTGCAGGGGATGAACTGCAGGGAATTAAAAGAGGCATTATGGAAATGGCAGACCTTATTGCCATAAATAAAGCAGACGGAGATAATATAAAACGCAGTGAGATGGCTATGCGCCAATACGAGAACGCATTACACATGTTTCCGCCCAATGATAACAATTGGTATCCTAAAGTTATCACCTGCTCTGCCATAAATAATGATGGCATAAAAGAAATATGGGAAATCATCTGCAACTATGAAGCAAAAATGAAGGAGACTAATTTCTTCAGCATTAACAGGCAACAGCAAAACCTGCAATGGATGCATGATGCAATAAAAGACCAGTTGCAAAATAGCTTTTACAATCATGGCCCGGTTAAAAATACCATCGGGCATTTGCAGCAGGCGGTGGAGAAAGAAAAAATTCCGGCTATTGTTGCTGCAAAAGAGTTGTTGAATTTGTTTTTTCAAACCCTTAAAAGCTGAGATTGCGGCTGCATGAAACAGGATTTATCGCCTGACTCTGCACTTTATTGTTAATGCCAAATGCTGCTTTATGAACAGATTATTTTTTCTTTCATTGGTATTTATTGCTGCCTGTGGCAAAGGAGGTTATAATACGCCCGACCCTGTACCTGCAAAAGAACTTGCCATAAAAGCTGCGGACGCTTCTTTTTTGCCTGAATTAAGAACCTACGGAATAGCAACAAAAAACCGCAGCGGCCAGGCAGAAGATATGCTTACCACATTAGAGTGATGCAACGATTGTGGCACCCTTTATTTTTGCATGGATGCTGGGATGGTAAGCTTTGCGCATGATCAAAATATTGCGGTATAAAGTAAAAGTGGTAACAAATACACGAGGCTGTATCAAAATTGAAAATTTCACACAACGAAACAAAGGAGGCCATGAAACAACGATTGGTGATCAACCGAACGCTTTGTAATCTTTGTATTGCTTTGCGGTCTTTGTGTGAAATGTATTTCCTTTTTGAGACAGCCTTTTTTATTAAGGATGGCCAGTAAATAATCTGGTTGCATTTTTTCTCCCCAACCTTACTGATTATCCCATTCATAACCAGCCCTACTGTGTCTAAGTGTATTGGATGAGAATGTTGTTTCCTCCCGATCGCTATCCGGGATGGTATTCATTATTGTTTATTATATAAAACTATAATTTTCCGACTAAACACATCTAACAACCCGCAACAGAAAATTTAATAAAAAGCTAAGTCGCTCACAATGCGTTCACTGTTCTGTTCATTTAAAACGAACATTAAAACAACAATGTCTTAGCATAAAAAAGAGCAGTTTAATTAGTTATTGTCTACATTGTTAGAAAGTTCCTGCTGCGGTTAAAAACCGCTTGTACTATTTGTCACAAGTGACCTGCCTGCGGCAGAACACTTGCGCCAGTGGGGGCAAAATGGAATGATATCTAATTATTACTAACAAACTTGTTATGTAAAAACCTGCGCTTAACTTGCTGCTGGTTTTGGCGGGGAATGTATGATGAGGTTTAATTAAGAATTGAATTTAAAATAACTTGGCACATGGCTTCAGGATTTTTTGCTCTATTAGATGATATTTCGGCTTTGGTAAAAGTAAGCGCTGCAAGTTTAGATGATGTGCCTGCACAGGTAGCAAAAACAACAGGTAAAGTTTCTGGCATTGTTATAGACGATACGGCCGTTACCCCAAAGTACGTGGTGGGCCTCGATCCATCAAGAGAACTTTCGATTATTTATAGGATTGCAAAGAAATCTCTCATAAACAAACTGCTCATCCTAAGCCCTGCGGCTTTGTTACTTGGTTACTTTGCACCTTGGGCTATAACGCCGGTTTTAATGTTGGGAGGTGCCTATCTGTGTTTTGAAGGCTACGAAAAAGTACATCAAATGTTTAGCAAGCACCCCGGGGTAGAGCCCGACAGCGAGGCGATACAGCAAATTACACCAGAGGAACTGGAGAAAGAACGGGTAACGGGAGCCGTGCGAACAGATATCATTTTGTCGGCAGAAATTATGGCCATTGCTTACAGCCAGGTAACTGGTCAGCCCATACTAAACCAAATAGTGGTCATGTTGGCCGTTGCAATTTTTATTACGATAGCAGTCTATGGCTTTGTTGGCCTTATTGTAAAAGCAGACGATATAGGTGTACATCTGGCAAAAGATAAATTCAACCCTGTTGTTCAAAAGTTTGGACGTGGCATTGTAAAAGCTATGCCGCACTTCCTCCGTATCCTTAGTTATGTGGGCACAGCAGCCATGCTTTGGGTAGGTGCCGAAATCATAGCGCATGGCATTCCTTTCACCAGCCATTTACTGGATGATCTAGAAGAAGCGCTTGCGCACATTCCGGCAGTTGCCTGGCTTGCTAAAGTACTTTCCTGCGCCATCGGCGGACTGATAGTAGGGTTTGTTGCAGAGAAAATTGTGTTGCTGGTGAAAACAGTTTTCGGTAAAAAGAAAAACATCCCTCCCACACACAAATCTTGACGAGGCGTTACAGAATTATGGGTGATATGAAAGTGCTCAGCCCGATTTTTGAATGCAGATGAGGAGCTTTGCATGTTTGATGGACCTGGAATCGCTGTCCAGTTAATATAGCCTAGGGCTTGCAACTCATTCCATCATTGGCAAGTATGAACGGGATGAAGTAAACCCTTCTATTGATGTGGTTAAAAATATTGCCGCCGCATTATATACAACAGTTGGTTACTTGTTAGTTGAGAGTAAAAAACATGAAGTGCTTAAAGATACTGCCATGCTTAAAAGGCTTAATGATATTGCAAGCTTTCCGGATGAAGATAAAAAACATATTCTCTCTCCCCCCACTGGCGCAAGTGTTCCGCTTCAGCGGCTCACTTGTGACGCTTTAATTCTGCCCCGATTGTATCGGGGAATTAGAATTAGAGATGTTCAAATTTAATCAACTCCTGTTCATTTATTGTCCCAGTATAAAGAGCAGTTTAATTAGTTATAGTTTAAATTTTTTAGGTAGTACCTGCTGCAGTTAAACCGCTTGTATTATTTGTCACAAGTGAGCTGTCTGCGGCAGAACACTGCGCCAGTGAGAGGATTAGTTACTTGATAATAATTCCATCAACCTGTAATTGATATAATAAGTTGTTCTGCCAATTTTTTGTGGTTTTACAATGCCGGCATCAGTAAGTTTCTTTAGCCAGGTTGATGCAGTTTGGCGGTGTGCTATTTCTCTTTTTTCTAATAACTCAATTTTTAGGTAAGGCAAAGTAAACATCAACTGCAGTAATTCGTAGCTGAATGAAGCGCCCAGTACTTCTTTCATCTTCTTTTCAAACGCTTCCTTTAATGCAAGCATTGCTCTTATTTTTCTGGTGGTAAGCTGTGCTGTTTCAATTAATGCGGTAAGAATGAACATTATCCAGTCGTGCCAGTTATCTTTTTCTGTTACAGTTCTTAACAACTGATAGTATTCAGTTTTATATTTTACAATGTAAGAACTAAGGTAAAGCACCGGCTGCGATAATAATTCCTGTTGTACCAGGTACAATGCGTTTATTATCCTTCCGGTTCTTCCATTTCCATCTGCAAAAGGGTGTATGGCTTCAAACTGGTAGTGGATTAAAGCCATCTTTACTAACGGGTCTAAGTCAGATAATTCAGGGTCATTAATAAACTGTTCTAATGCGGTTAATTTAAGGCTCAGCACATCTTCACAACAAGGCGGTGTATAAATAATTTCGCCATTTATTGCATTTTTTAATGCGGTGCCGGGTGAGTTTCTTATACCCGATTTATTTTGCTTAATTGTTTGTACAACTTCTATCATTGTATTTGTAAGCAATAAATTTTTTTGGGCGCTCATTTTTTCAAGCCCTACATATAAAGCTTGCCTATAACTGAGCACTTCTTTGGCTGCATGGTTTGCTGTGCCTTCTTCGGTTGCAGCTTTGTATAATTCGTCTTGTGTAGTAACAATATTTTCAATAGCTGAACTGTCTTTACTTTCCTGAAGTACAATTGTATTGATAAGCAACTGAGAGTCTGGCAGGGAAGCACAAAGGCCATTTAGCTCGCCTAAATACCGGGAAGCCTTTGCAAGGTGCCTCAATATTTCCGGTGATTCGGTAAAGCCTGGCGGAGGCAAATTGGGAAGTTCGTTAAAAGGCGAATCCTTTTGGTATGCCATTAGGATGAATTTTGTTATTAATTTCTCCACCAACCATTTTAAGTTACAGGCAGTTCGACATCACTATTATTTCATAGTGAAAATAGTGTATATTTTCGACATGAACGAAATTTCAAGTTGAAATGTTCAACCTTAAGTACGGCTGCTGCAGAAAAGAGCGGAATTTTCATCAGATTTTGAAAAGAGATTAGTCAGATTCAGGAACCAACCACTTTAAAACTCTTCCCGCAAATATTTTTCGCCGGCTTTGTAGTTCCACTCCATCACTGTTAGGCGCCCTCGTCACAAATGCTTTCTGGATTGCCCCCCTGGCAAGTGTTCCGCTTTAGTGACTCACTTGTGACTTTTAATTCTGCCCCGATTGTATCGGGGAATTAGAATTAGAGATGTTCAAATTTAATCAACTCCTGCTCATTTATTATCTCTTTATAAAGAGCAGTTTAATTAGTTATTTTTTAAATTTTTTAGGTAGTACCTGCTGCGGTTAAAAACCGCTTGTACTATTTGTCACAAGTGACCTGCCTGCGGCAGAACACTTGCGCCAGTGGAGGGCTTTGTTTTTTTATAATTTCCTGACTTGTTAATGCTGTTGTAATCGCCCGGCTCAGCAATGGGTTTTTAGTGCTTTTGCCCACCTGTCTGTAGCAAGCATTACTCAAAAAAACTAAAACCCTTCTTTACTGTTACGCAAATCAACTAAACTGTATTTCCTGACATTTGTAACTTTTCCCTCATAGGTTTCAGAAATTGTAATAGAATCTTTTTGGCAGTTATACCTGTAATATGCGTGTTCATAATCGAACTTGCCAACATACATTCTAAAATTAGTAGAGTCGGTTAGATAATCGTAAGCAACGTCAATAAAATTGTGTTTGTAAACTTCTACGAAAAATTTCCCGTCACAAACAGCAACTGTACGGCTATATTTTTTATAGCACCCTGTTATAAAAAGAGAAAATAAAATCACAATAAGAAGTGTTGAAGATTTTTTCATTTCAAACATTATTTAAAATTTAAAAAATCCTTTACTCATTTGCATAAATGCCGCTTTCATTCCGATAGTGTTGAATTGATAATCCCTTACATTGTCACCATCCGGAGCTCTGTTTTGCATCCATTGGTCAAGCCTATTGGTTACATCAGAATGTCCTTTTAAAAGCTCTCCGGCTCCAGCCCACTTATATTGGTCCCCACTGGCGCAAGGTTCCGCATCAGCGGCTCACTAGTGACCATCCATTCTGCCGGACTGTGTCCGGATTTAGAATTATAAATGTTCAATCTTAACGAAACCCATGCTCATTCGTGAAGTAATCTGTGATGCTACTTTATTTATATGTCACGGCGCCTAAACCAAAACACTTTCCCACAGGATTTTTTATGAAGA
>Ga0209181_10002007_pt1 | contig 34010 bp, 30 predicted proteins | sample MAT05_FD_187208 | JGI IMG/M metagenome (GOLD analysis project Ga0209181, IMG submission 187208) | Freshwater microbial communities from Lake Fryxell liftoff mats and glacier meltwater in Antarctica - MAT-05 (SPAdes) (version 2) | ecosystem: Environmental > Aquatic > Freshwater > Ice > Liftoff... | reverse complement strand
GATCGCCGGCGCCACGGTGCGCTACAGCTTCGTCGGCAATGCCAACCGCTGTCTGAGCAGCTGCGCCATCCAGTCGGTCAGCCCGAACAACAACCCGGGCGTCGACGGCATGATCTCGGTGCTGGTACATGAACTCGAAGAGGCGCTGACAGACCCGGACATCAATGCCTGGAAGGACAGCGCTGGCGCAGAGAATGCGGACAAGTGCGCATGGACCTTCGGGCAGAACGCCAGCGCGCTGCCCAATGGCTCGTTCTACAACGTCTCTCTGCCGGCGCCTTCGCTGAGCGGCGCCAACCGCAACTATCTGGTGCAGCGCAACCTCAAGGCCCAGGACAGCAAATGTTACGTCGACGGTGTGCTCAACACGCAATGACCGGCTGACCGCCTGAAACCCTATGCGGTCTCCGGCGAACCCGGGGGCCGCTTCACTTGGAGCGCCGATCTTGAAGCCTGCCGTGATCGTTTCGATGCTGCTGGCATTGGTCGCCGTGCTGGCGCATGCCCAGCCGGCGGCCACGCGCGGCGTGCAGAGCCTTCAGCAGGCCGAGACGACGCTGCTGCAGGCCATCCACGACAACGACACGGCAGGCATCGAACGCCTGCTCGACGCCGACTTCGAGATGCATGTCGCCCAGCAGCCGGGCATTCCAGTGGTGCGCGAAGACTGGGTGCGCAGCGCCGTTCGCCCAAACGCCGGGGTCTGGCGCATTCAGCAACTGGCCGTGCACGACCTCGGGCAGGTGGCCGTCGGCAGCTTCCTGCTCGAGCCACTGGGCGGCCCGGCGAAGCGAACTGCAGTATTCATCGTCGACACCTGGCGCCATGACAAAGAAGGCTGGCGCCTGCTGGTGCGCCACGCCGCGCCGGTCTGCGGCGACCGGCAGAGCATGCCCGGCGACGCCATGTCTCCGACGCAACGCAAGAAGATCTGACGCCGGGGTGCCCTCCACTTCTTCAACACCCCCTCATCGCGCCCCGCCTCCGAACACGTGCTTGTGGATCGCCCCGAGGATGCGCTCTTCGTGCCGGTGCATCGCCGACCAGGCGCCAGGGTTGGTTTCCGGGTCGAAACCGGTGCCACCGATCAGGAAGACCATGCCGCTCTTCGTGGCGGGGTCGAACACCATCGCCGACGTCAGCCCATAGGCCTCACCGAGGTGCCCCGCGCCGCGCCAGCCACCGCCCGGCACCAGGCGGTCGCCACGGCCGGGGCCGCTGATGTCCATGAAGATCTGCACGCCCAGGCCCCAGGCGTTCATCGCTTCGAGCTGGGTGTCGACATCGGTCTCGCCGCTGCTGTTGCCGTTGCCTTTGCCATTGCCATTGCCATTGCCAACGCCTCTTCCATTGCCGGTGCGGCCGTCATGGCGCCACTGCGTGTCGAGCATCTGCCGCACGCTGTCGCGCCCGAGGATCTGCCGGCCCTCGTGCCGGCCGTCGTTCATCAGCATCAGCATCACCTGGCCCAGCCCCTCGGCCGTCAGGCGGCAGTTGCCCATCGGGCCGAACAGCGTGCCGTTGCTGCCGATGATGTAGTCGGGCCGCGCCCTGGGCACCGGCGCCGCACTGCGGTAGTCGTCGGTCTGCGCGACCCAGGGGCCGGCCGGGTTCCAGACCTGCCGGTCATCCACTTCGACGGCCTTGCGGTAGAGCGTGGCGGTGTCGGCGAGGTCGCGTGCTGAAAAGTCGGCCGGGTGGAAGCCGCCGCGCAAACCCATCGGGTCGAGGATCAGACGGCGCATCAGGCGGTCGAAACGTTCCCCGGTGGCGCGCTCCATCACCGCGGCCACCACGCCCCACGGCAGGTTGGCGTACTGGAACCAGGCGCCCGGGCCGGCCTCTCGCGACCACATCGCGCCCTCGCCGTGCTGGCTGCCGCCGGGCAGGAAGACATCCTTGAAGTCGACGTTCTGGCTGGCGGACCAGTGGTAGCCACCGTCGTCGCGGATCGACGAGGTGTGGCTGAGCAGTTGCCGAAGGGTGATCGGCAGACGCGGGAAGTGCGGGTTGCGCAGCCCGAAGCCGAGGTACCGGCCGACGTCGGCGTCGAGTTCGAGCTTGCCGTCTTCCACCAGCCGCATGACACCCAGGCTGACGATGAGCTTGGAGATCGACGCGATCCGGTACATCGTGTCCGCATTGGCCGGCATGTTGCGGGCCGGCTCAAGCTCGTCGATGAAGCGATGGCCGAATTGCTCGTGCGCGACGATCTTGCCGCCGCGCACGGCCAGCACCGACAGGCTGGCCAGCGGGAATGCAGGATCGCCGGCGATGGCCGCGAGCTCCTGACGCAACGCGCCGGGGGCGTCGGCGCGGGCCAGCGTGGTCAGTGTGGTCAACATCATCAGGCCAAGGCCCAGCCAGCGCAGGAAATTCGAAGACATGGCCGCGCGTCAGGAAGCCCGGCTCGACGGCAAGGCCGCCGCACGCCGCCATGCCACCCCTTGCCGCAGCAGCACCGGGGTGGCCAGCGCCAGCCCCAGCAAGGTGGGCAGCAGGCCGGGGGCGATCATCAGCAGCGCGGCCAGCAGGCACAGCGCCTGCTCGGTGCGGGTCATCTCGACCAGGAAGAACTTCGACAGAGCCGCAGCCAGCAGCGTGATGCCGAGGATGCAGCCCACGAAAGTCACCACGAAGTCGTAGCCCGTGAAACCCTTGGCGACGATCAGCAGCGAGGGCGAGAAGACGAAGACGAAAGGCACCAGCACCTTCGCCATGCCGAGCCGGAAGGCCATGTTGCCGGTCCTGAATGGGTCGCTTCCAGCCATGCCCGCGGCGGCATACGCGGCCAGCGCCACCGGCGGCGTGATGTCGGCCAGCACGCCGTAGTAGAAGACGAAGAAGTGCGCCACCAGCGGCTCCACGCCCAGCTGCACCAGGGTGGGTGCCGCCACCGTCACCATGATGATGTAGTTGGCCGTGGTCGGGATGCCGCAGCCCAGCAGGATGCACACCAGCCCGGTCATCAGCAGCGCCACGAAGAGTGTCAGCGACTGCGGGCTGACCACGCTGGCCGGCAGCCACGCGCCGACCCCGCCCGACACTGCCTGCGCGGCGCCGGTGATGATGATGCTGAGCTTGAAGCCGACGCCGGTCAGCGTGACCACGCCGATCACGATGCCCACCGTGGCGGCAGCCGCGCCCACCGCCAGCGCGTATTTGGCGCCGGTGCTGAAGGCTTCGATCAGGGCCTGCATGCCGATGCGGCCCTGCACGTTCAGCGCCTTGCAGAGCAGCGGCGTGGCGACGAAGGCCGCGCTGAACAGCGCCAGCTTGACCGCGCTGCTTTCGATGCCGCCGAACACCACCAGCAGCAGCACCGCGTGCAGCCCGATCAGCAGCGCCCAGTGGCGCCCGCTGTTGCCGCCCACGCGGGTGCACAGCCCGACGATGGCGCAGGAGCTGATGCCCGTGAAGGCGGCCATGTAGGGCGTGCGGCCGCTGACCAGGATGGTGATCAGCAGCGCCAGCGGAATGAGCGTCGGCCAGCGGTCTTTCAAGCTCTGCTTCAAACGGGGCATTTCGTCCTCGGTCAGGCCGCGCAGACCGAAACGCTTGGCCTCGAAGTGCACCTGCATGAAGACGCCGAAGAAGTGCATGAAGGCCGGGATGGCCGCGGCGATGATGATCGTCTGGTAGGGCACGGCCAGGAACTCGACCATCAGGAAAGCCGCCGCGCCCAGCACCGGCGGCGTGATCTGGCCGCCGGTCGAGGACGCCGCTTCCACGGCCGCCGCGAACTCGCGCTTGTAGCCGACGCGGATCATCGCCGGGATCGTCAGCGAGCCCACGGTCACCGCGTTGGCCACCGACGAACCCGACAGCATGCCGAACATCGCCGAGCCGAATACGCTGACCTTGGCCGGCCCGCCGGAATATCGCCCGGCGATGCTGCTGGCGACATCGAGGAACAACTGCCCGAGCCCGATGCGCGTGGCGAGCACGCCGAACAGCACGAAGTGGAAGACGTAAGTCGCTACCACGCCCACCGCCACGCCGTAGATGCCCTGGCTGGTCAGGTACTGGTGGTTGACGAGCTGGCTCCAGCTCGCACCGGCGTGTTTCAGCAGGCCGGGGAAAACCGGCCCGGCCATCGCGTAGGCCATGAAGCAGATCGCGATGATCGGCAGCGGCCAGCCCATGCAGCGCCGCGTGGCTTCGATCAGCGCCACGATCAGGATCGTGCCCATGACCACGTCGAGGGGCAGCGGGTTGCCGACGCGGAAGGTCAGGTCCTCGAAGATCCAGGGGATGTAGAGCACCGAGGCCGCCACCGCCGCCGCCAGCAGCCAGTCGAACCAGGGCACGCCGCCCGGCGCGGCCCAGCGGTGCACGGCGCGCTGCGCCAGCAGGGCCCGGCGGTGCGGGAAGACGAGGAAGATGAGCCCGAGCACGAAGGCCAGGTGCACGCCTCGGTGCGTCACTTCCTGCAGCAAACCGAAGCCCGCCGTGTAGTAGTGGAAGAGCGAGAGCGCGATGAGCAGCCCGCCGACGACCGTGGCCGCACCCGCGGCCATCGGCCGGAAGCGCATTTCGGGGTCGAACTTCTGCTCCAGGGCCTGGAGCTCCTTGTCGTCGAGTGCGGCTGGGGTCATGTCAGGGGCGGGGCTGAAAAACAAGAAGGGCGGCCACCCGGGCCGCCCGCTGAACGACTGCCGGGCAGACGGCCTACTTCAGCAATCCGGCTTCCTTGTAGAACTTCTCGGCGCCCGGGTGGAAGGGGATGCCGGCGCTCTGGACGGCGTTTTCCTTCGTGATGAACTTGCCCTTGGCGTGGCCGGCGGCCAGCTGCTTCTGTGCGGCGTCACTGAACAGCGCCTTGGTGATCTCGTACACGGTGGCGGCGTCGGCCTTGTCGCTGGTGACCCACTGCGCGCCCACGGCCAGCGTCTTGACGGCGGCCACGCCCTTGTAGGTGTCGGCGGCGATCAGGTCGCTCGAGAAGAACGGGCTGGCGGCGCGCAGGGCATCTGCCTGCGCGCCGTCGATCGGCAGCAGTTCGATGCCGCTACCGGCCGAGGCAAGCTCGGCAATCGCACCGGCCGGCGCACCGCCGGTGAAGAAGAAGGCGTCGAGCGAGCCGTCTTTCATCTTGTCGCCGGCCTGGTTGGGCTTGATGTATTCGGCCTTGATGTCGGTTTCCTTGATGCCGTAGGCGGCCAGGATTGCGCGTGCATTCACGAGCGTGCCCGAGCCCGGTTCGTCCAGCGCCACGCGCTTGCCTTTCAGGTCGGCCACGCTCTTGATGCCCGAGCCCTTGCGCACCACCACGTGGACGCTTTCCGGGTACAGGTTGGCGATCAGCCGCAGGCCAGGCACGCTGGGCTTGCCTTCGAAGATGCCGGTGCCTTTCTGGCCCCAGGTGGCAACGTCGGCCTGCGAGAAGCCCGACTCCAGGGCGCCGCCGGCGATGCCGTTGACGTTGGCCACCGAGCCGTTGCTGGCCTGCGCGGTGACGATGATCTTGCCCGGCTGGCTGACGGCGTTGGCGATCATGCCGCCCACCGGGTAGTAGGTGCCGGCGGTGCCGCCGGTGCCGATGCGGAAGAACTGCTGGGCTTGCACGGCGCTGCAGGCCAGCGCCAGGGCGGCGGCCACGGTGAGGATGCGGGTGAGTTTCATCGAAGGCTCCGGTGTCGGTAGAAGGCTGTGATGTTCGCCGCTGGTGGGTCTCGGGCAGCCCCGTACAAGTACCGAGCGAACTACCGGGCTGACGATGTGGCGGCGCGAGTGCGCATCTTGGCACGCCTGCCATCGCCCGCGCTGCTAACGCAGCGCGAGGTCCAGTGCGACGCCGGCGAACACCGCGAAGCCGACCCAGTGGTTGAGCCTGAAGGCCTTGAAGCAGCCATCGCGCTGACGATCGCGGATCAGCGTGTAGTGCCAGCCCGTCTGAAGTGCCGCCACCACGATGCCGAGCAGGAACACGCGGCCCAGCCCGAGCGCCAGCCCGAGCCCTGCCCATGACGCCAGGTAGCCGGCGTAGAACAGCATCACCGCGGCGACGTCGAAACGCCCCAGCGTGATGGCCGAGGTCTGGATGCCGATGCGCAGGTCATCGTCGCGGTCGACCATCGCGTACTCGGTGTCGTAGGCCAGCACCCACAGCAGGTTGCCGGCGAGCAGCCACCAGGCGAATGCGGGCACCGCGGCGCTGATGGCGGCAAGCCGCCACTCGGCGCTGCCCAGCACGGCGGCAAAGGCCATCGGGATGCCGAAGCTGAACGCCACGCCCAGCACCGCCTGCGGCATCGCCAGCCAGCGTTTGGCGTATGGGTAGGCCAGCGCCACCGCCAGCGCCACGAAGGACAGCAGGATGGTCGGCGGGTTGGTCGTCAGCACCAGTGCGAAGGCCGCCAGCGCGAGCAGCGCGCCGAAGGCCAGGGCGTCGCGCACCGGCAGCGCGCCGCTGGTCACCGGGCGCGTGGCGGTGCGCTTGACGTGGCGGTCGAACTCGCGGTCGGCCACGTCGTTGACGCAGCAACCGGCGCTGCGCATCAGCACCGTGCCCAGCACGTAGACACAAAGCAGGTGCCAGCCCGGAAAGCCGTCGGCGGCGATCCACAGCGCACTCAGCGTGGGCCACAGCAGCAGCAGCCAACCGGCCGGGCGGTTCCAGCGGATCAGGTCAAGGTAGAGATGCAGGCGAGAGCGGGAGGACACCGGCGGATTATCCGCAGCGCCGCGCTGCACCAAGAACAGCCGTCGATCAGCGGTGGCGGCGCGCCGCGAAGCCGACGGCCGCCAGGCCGGCCAGCATCAGGGCATAGGTTTCGGGTTCCGGCACGGCCGTCACGTTGGCGCTGACGAACTGGCTGTTGTCGCCGGCGTTCGAGTCCCAGTAGAACAGCTTGAGCGTGCCGGTGGCGACGGCCGTGCCGCTGTAGTTGCTGCCGACGACGAAGTAGTCGCCGCCACCGATCTGCCCGACCAGCGCGCCGTAGGCCGCCGACAGGTTGCCCTGGTTGTGCAGGCCGAAGTTCACGCCGATCAGCGTGCCGACCGCTTCACCCGAGTCGTCGGCACCGGTGGCGTAGAGGTTGCCGGTCAGCCCGTCGGCGTTCGACCAGCGCGGCAGCGCGCCGGCGTTCCACAGGTCACCGGCGGCCACGCTGACACTGAAGGTGTCGCCAGCGGCCAGGCTGACGGTGTCGAGGCCGAGGCCGCCGCTGCTGCTGTTGGCCAGCGCGTAGACGTCGAAGCTTGTAGCTTGCGAGGCGGTGGCCATCAGCAGGGCGGCGGTGGCGAGCATGGTGTGGGCGAAGCGCATGGGGAGTGTCCTTTTCCAGCCAGCGGGCCGGGTGTAGCCTGCGATGCAGTGGACTCTAAGCGGCCGCCCGGCGCGGTGCGCGGTGGTGAAACTGACGCCGTGACTTGTGCACACCCGCAATTGCGGGGGCGCTGCATGCGCATGCGGCCCCCGTCAGCCCCGTCAGCCTTGTACCTTTTGGAAGTAGCGCACCGCCGGCAAGCCGTCGAAGTGGGCATCCTGTGTCCAAAGCACCGCGCCGTGGTGGCGGGCGGTGGCGTAAATGAGGCTGTCAGCCATCGGCAACCCGTTGACGGCGGCCTCGAGCGCCAGGCCGAGATCGATGTTGACGATGCGGCCGCGCTGCATCAGCGACAAGGCGGCGGCTGCGGTTTCGTCGCCGGCTTCGCGCGCCAGCTTTTTCACCACTTCGTACATCGTGAGCACCGGCACGACCAGTTGCTCGGCCGCCTCGATGGCCGGGGCGAACAGATCGGCGCGGTCGGTGTCGGCGAACCATTCCATCCAGCATGACGAGTCGAGCACGATGGGGGTCGCGACTGCCGCCCGGCGCCGACCCGCGGTCTGCGTCACAGCGCACGGTCCGGTTCGTCGTCCATCGCGGTGTCGACGCCCCGCGCAATGCCGCGCAGCGCCGACGCCGACTTCAGCGGCAGCAGGCGCAGGCCGCCGTTGAACTCCACCACCATCAGCTTGGCGCCGGGCTCCAGCTTCATGCGGCGGCGCACTTCCAGAGGGATGACCACCTGGAACTTCGGCGAAACGGTAACGGTATGCATATCGATCATCGTAACGTAGCACGGTTGTCCTGTCGATTGGAGAAGCTTCGAACAACGCGGAGCCGGCTATCAATTCAAGACCTGCGAAGCCTGGCTCGGCGTCGATTCCTGTCGCCGTACGGCCCGGGCAGCTCCGCTCAACCCACGCCGTCCGCCAGCGGCCACACCAGTTCCAGCCGCGTGCCGCGCGGTTGCACACGCTGCACTGTCAGCGTTGTGCCGATGGCCTCGGCGCGGGTGCGCATGTTGGCCCAGTGCGTGCCCGGCGGTGCGGCCGGCGGGCGTGGCTGACGTCGAGGGCATTGCCACGCCGTCGTCCTGCAGCGTCACCACCATGGCGGGCACCGGCGACTACACGGCGTGTGCGCGCACCGCCACCGTGCCGGTGTGTGCGTGGCGCAGCACGTTACCCAACGCCTCCAACAGGATGCGGTGCACGTGCAGCACGGCTGGCGGCGTCAGCGTGGTCAGCGGCGGCAACTGGCCGACGTCGCATTGCACCTGCAGGCCGGCGGCTTCCAGCCGGGCCTCAGGCGGTAGCGCATGGTGGCCAGCACGGTGCCCAGGTCGCCGTGCACGGGCTGCATGGCGTCCACCGCCATCCGGGCCTGCTGCTGAATGTGGCCGAGCAGGACCGGCGAGGCGGCGCTGCCTTGCTCGGTCATGTTCAGCAACAACACCAGGTGGGCGCCGACGCCGTCGTGGATTTCGCGCATCAGGCGCTGGCGCTCTTCGGAGACGCCCTGCTCGCGCTGGCCTTGGCGAAGTGCCTAGAAGGCCTGGCCCAGCTCGGCCTCACGCTGCCGCACACGCTGGGCGAGTTCACCGCTGAGCGTGCGGTAGGCATCGGCTGTGGCGTTGTAGCGCCGCACTACCAGCGCCGCCACCATGATGGCGTTGACGAATACCGTCACCGGCAGCACCGAGAAGGCGCCGGCCGGCGAGAGGGCTGAACGCAGGCCGCCCAGACCGAGCAGATCGGCCGCGGTGGCCAGCGCGAACAGCAGCACGGCGACGAACAGAAGCGCACCCAGCATGCGCTGCCGGCGCCGCCAGGCCTTGTGCGCCACCAGGGCGCCGACCAGCGCGCCGCAAGGCAGCAGCAGCGCCAGCCCCACGCGCCCCATCAGCGCCAGGTGGGCGACATAGGCCATCGCCAGAAACGTGCCCAGCGCCGGCCAGGACAGCGGCAGGCGCTGACGCAGCCGCGGCCCGAGCGACGTCGGGCCGTCGCTCAGGTAACCGGCGGCCAGGAAATCTGGCAGCTTCTGGCGCCACAGGCATTGCCACCGGAATACCGCCTCGACATCGGCCAGCGCACCCACCTGCACCTGCGAGAGGCCGCGTCGGCGCAGAGGCTGGCAGACCACGGTCACTTCCAGCAGGTTGCCGTCTTTGGCCAGCAGCGTAGCCCGCAGGGTGACGATCCGGATGGTCCGGGTGGCATCGAACGGCGTGTCGCCGGGCCGGCTTCATCGCGCCACCACGCTGCCGCCAAGGCCGGGAAAACTCTCGTCCCGGTGGTCGGCGAGCTTCAGGCTCGACTCCCGGGCCGGCAGGCCAGGGGCACGTAGATGCGCCGGTGGCCGGCGTCGTTCAGGTGCACGCCGTCACCCGCGCTCAGCTCGCTGGCGATCTTGCCGTTGGCAAGCTGAGTGTGCCGCGCAAATCAACAAAACAAGGCCCGGCCTGGCCCGCCAATGCGGCGTCAAATTCCACCATCGAGGCCTTCTGGGCCGCGCTGGCGTCGTTGCGCGGGTGGCTGGATACCGGCACCACGGCCACCCGGGACGCCAAAGCCCGGCTGCGCAGACCCAGCAGGTTGGCGGTGGTTTCTGCGGCCGTATACCCCGCCATCGTGTCGTTGCTCGGGAAAGCCAGGATCAGAAGCCCTGGTGCGCTGGCCAGCACGGTGTCGATGTCCATCGAAGGTTCGGTGGCCGGCCGGTCTGCGGGCCGGGCACTGTTGACCGGCAGTGCGTTGAAAGTGACAGCGCCGCTGCGCGCCAGGTTGTGGATGGGCGAGCCCAGCAAGCCTGAGGGCCTTTTCAGCAGGGCCACCCAGCCGTGACCGCTGCTGGCGCCCACACCCGCTGCTGACGACGAGCCCAACACCGCCCACGCTGGCGCCGAGAGGCCGTCTTCAGTCTGTGAGGAGCCATCACCGCAAGCCGTCGCCAGATTGAGCAGCACCAGCAGACGCAGCCAGGCCCAGCGCGGGTGCGCAATGGTCGCCCTCACCCAGGTTGCCACGAAAGACACCGCTGGCAGTTACGCCTGTACCCGGAGCGCCCGTCTCAAGCGGTTTCCAGAACGAACCGTGCGGAACGGTCTGTCAGGCCTCGACTGCGGACCAGCCCGCAGGCGCCGCGACGCATCCCCAAGGCTGCAGTCGGGCATGTCTGGTGCGGGGAAATGTCCATCAACGACTCATCTTGCTGCGCAAGCTCTTGTCGGGCTGCGGGCTGTTCATGTTCAGCCTTCCAGCTGCTTCTGAAACACCAGCCCCGCGTGCTCGCGCAGGGCGTGGAACTTGATCTTCGGCCAGTTGGCCTGGATGGCGCGCAGCTCGGGCGCGTATTCCACCAGCACGGTGGGCGCGTCCACCGCGTCGTAGGCCACGCGGTGCGAGTTGGCGTCGATGAAACGCGCCAGCTCCTTCGCGCCGCCATCCTCGACGTCGCAAGTCACCCAGCGCGCCACCTGGAAGCGGCTGGGCATGATGCGCGCCTTGCAGCCGTATTCATGCTCCAGCCGGTGCGCCACCACCTCGAACTGCAGCTGCCCCACGGCGCCGAGCAGCAGCACGCTGCCGACCAGCGGGCGGAAGACCTGGATCGCACCTTCTTCGCCCAGCTGCGTCAGCCCGGCCTTCAGCTGCTTGGTGCGCAGAGGGTCGGCCACCTCCACGGCGCGGAACATCTCGGGCGCAAAGAAGGGCAGGCCAGTGAACTGCAGGGCCTCGCCCTCGGTCAAGGTGTCGCCCAGTTGCAGCACGCCGTGGTTGGGGATGCCGATGATGTCGCCGGCAAAAGCTTCGTCCAGCAGCTCACGGCGCTGGCTGAGGAAGCTGACCACCGTGTTCGGCCGCAGCTCCTTGCCGCTGCGCACCACCTTCAGCCGCATGCCGCGCTCGAAGTGGCCGCTCGCCACGCGCAGGAAGGCGATGCGATCGCGGTGCGCCGGGTCCATGTTGGCCTGGATCTTGAACACCACGCCGGTGAACCTGGGCTCGTCCGGGTGCACCACGCGCTGGATGGCCGCGCGGTCGCCGGGTGCAGGTGCCAGGTCGACCAGCGCGTCGAGCACCTCGCGCACGCCGAAGTTGTTGACTGCCGAGCCGAAGAACATCGGCGTCTGCCGGCCTGCCAGGAAGGCCTCGCGGTCGAAGGGCGGTGCGGCGTCGGTCAAGAGGCCGATCTCGCCTTCGGCTTGCGTCCACTGCATGCCGAAACGTTCCGCATAGGCCGGGTTGTCGAGACCGGACAGGATCTCGTCGTTGTGGTGGTCGCGCGCTTCGCCGGGGCTGAACACGCGCATCTGCTTTTCGCGCAGGTCCATCACGCCGCCGAAGGCTTTGCCCATGCCCACCGGCCAGGTGAACGGCACGACCTCCATGCCGAGTTCGCGCTCGATCTCGTCCATCAATGCCAGCGGGTCTTTCACCTCACGGTCCATCTTGTTGACGAAGGTGATGATGGGCGTGTTGCGGGCCCGGCACACCTGCAGCAGGCGGCGCGTCTGCGGCTCCACGCCATTCGCGGCGTCGATCACCATCAGCGCGGCGTCCACCGCGGTCAGCACGCGGTAGGTGTCTTCGCTGAAGTCCTGGTGGCCGGGCGTGTCGAGCAGGTTGATCACGCAGTCGCGGTATTCCATCTGCATGACGGAAGACGCCACCGAGATGCCGCGCTGCTTCTCGATCTCCATCCAGTCGCTGGTGGCGTGGCGTGTCGCCTTGCGCGCCTTCACGCTGCCGGCGATCTGGATCGCGCCGGAAAACAGCAGCAGCTTTTCCGTCAGCGTTGTCTTGCCGGCGTCGGGGTGGGAAATGATGGCGAAAGTGCGGCGGCGCAGCACCTGGGGGGTCAGTTCGGACATGGCTCTGCGGCCATGAGGAGGCCCGCCGCTTCGTGGGAATCCGCGATTATCCGGTGTGCGTCCCGCATGCCATCCCGCAGACGCCACAGACGCCGCGGACGGGCTACGCCCGGCCGCCAGCGTCGCCCCCTTGAGGGGGAAGCGCCGCGGGCGCTTCGGGGGTGCATCAGTCCTCCAGCAGCGACCTCAGCATCCATGCCGTCTGCTCGTGCACCGTCAGGCGCTGCGTCAGCAGGTCGGCCGTGGGCTCGTCGCTGGCTTCGGCAGCCAGCGGGAAGATGCCGCGCGCGGTGCGCGCCACGGCTTCGTGGCCTTCCATCAGGATGCGCACCATCTCCATCGCCTTCGGCGGTGTCGTCGGGGCGTCTTTCAATGAACTGAGCTTGCCGAACTGTGCGTAGCTGCCCGGCGCCGGGTGGCCCAGCGAGCGGATGCGCTCGGCGATCGGGTCCACGGCCGTCCACAGCTCGGTGTACTGGGTCATGAACATCGCGTGCAACGTGTTGAACATCGGCCCCGTCACGTTCCAGTGGAAGTTGTGCGTGGTCAGGTACAGCGTGTACGAATCGGCCAGCAGGCGCGACAGGCCGCCGGCGATGGCCGCACGGTCCTTCTCGCTGATGCCGATGTTGATGCCGACGCTGGTCCCCGGCGTGGCGCCGGCGTCCTTCTTCTTGGCCATGGGGTTCCCCGGTGGTTGGTGATTCCGAAAGCCAGGAATGTAGCCAAGTCCCGGAATGATCGTGCTGCGGTCAGATGTCGTCACGGTCCAGGCTCATCACCTTGGCCCACGCCGCCACGAAGTCGTGGAAGAACTTGCCCTCGCGTCGCTGGATGCATGGACCTCGGCCAGCGCGCGCAGGTGCGAGTTCGAGCCGAACACCAGATCGGCGACGGTACCCGTCCACTTCAGGGCGCCGCTCGTCCGGTCACGGCCTTCCAGAACACACGCTTCGGTGGCCGACTTCCGCCACACCGTGCGCATGTCGAACAGGTTCACGAAGAAGTCGTTCGTCAGGGTTCCCGGCTGCCGGGTGACGCCGTGCGCGCTGCCGCCGGCATTGCCATTCAGCGCCCGCAGGCCGCCCACCAGCACCGTCATCTCGGGGGCCGTCAGCGTCAGCAGGTTCGCCCGGTCGCCATGTCTGCCCGGGACTGGAAGGCGCGGCCGCCGAATTGCTGGTCGCGAGACCGACAGGTCGCTGGCCAGCACACACGCCTTCAGCGCCACGATGTCCGCTGTGTCGACCAGCGGGTGGCTGGCCGGCGGCACCGGGTGCTGCCAGATCAGCGCCTCGGCGGGCACCAGCTTGCCCAGATAGCGCGTGCGCGGCCCCATGTCGCGGTGGGTCAGCTTGAACCAGGCACGCGCGAATGCGTTGTGCTGGGCCTGCGGATGCGCCAGGAAGCGGCGCGAGATGGCCTCGCAGGCCGGGTCGGCGCGCAGCGCCATGTCGGCCGTGGTCATCATCGGGGCGTGGCGCCGCGCGGGGTCGTGCGCGTCGGGCACGGTGGTCGCCGCGGCCGGGGCGGTGGGCGTCCACTGGTGGGCGCCGGCAGGCTCTTCGTGAGCTGCCACTCGCAGCCGAAAAGGGTTTCGAAGCAGCCGTTGTTCCATTGGATGGGGTTCGGCGTCCAGGCGCCTTCGATGCCGCTGGTGATGGAGTAAACGCCCTTGCCGCTGCCGGAGCTGTTCTTCCAGCCCAGGCCCTGCTCCTCGATGCCCGCGCCCTCGGGGTCCACGTAGATCAGGCCCATTTGCACGGCGGCCAGCGGGTTGGCGAGTTCGCGGTTGCCGCTGTAGCGTTCATCGCCCAGCCAGGTGGTCTCGGTGCCCCGGTGGATGTCGTCTTCCGGCTCCCAGATGTCGGGGCGGCCGCCGCCGAAGCCGCAGGTCTTCAGGCCCATCGCGTCCATGGAGCCGGTGCCGGCCAGCACCATCAGGTCGGCCCAGGAGAGCTTGTGGCCGCAGGTCTGCTTGATGGGCCAGAGCAGCCGGCGCGCCTGGTCCAGGTTGACGTTGTCGGGCCGGCTGTTCAGCGGCGCGAAGCGCTGCGCTCCACTGCCGGCGCCGGCTCGGCCGTCCGCAATGCGGTAAGTGCCGGCGGCGTGCCAGGCCACGGGCACGAAAAACGGGCCGTAGTGGCCGTAGTCGGCGGGCCACCAGTCCTGCGAAGCGGTCATCAAAACCCGCAGGTCCCGCACCACGGCGTCGAGGTCCAGCGTCTTGAAGGCCTCGGCGTAGCTGAAGCCTGTGTTCATCGGGCTCGAGCCGGCGGAATGCTGGTGCAGGATCTTCAGGTTCAGCCGCTCTGGCCACCAGGCGGCGTTCGTGGGGGCGGCTGCCAGTGCTTGCGAGCGTGCGCCGTTGGCGAACGGGCACTTCGTTTCGGTGGACATGTCTGTCTCCTTCAGTGGCGGGCAGTGGATGAAGAGACTCTAGAAACCTGCCCGCCCCGGGCCAACGCAATTGCCCCGACTTTCGCGACAGCTCTCCCGCCTATCGCCGCCATAGTCATCGCCAGGCCGGGCCGGCCACCGCGCGGCGCCCGGCCCTGTGCATCACCAGGTCTGCAGCCCGGCGCGCACGATCTCGCGGAACAGCTCCGGCTGCGCAGCACTGAAGGCGTTGGTGTAAGTGGACTCTGCCGTGCAGTTCCAGCACGACACCGGCACGTCCGAGATCAGGTTGGCATAAGAATAAACGCGCGGCGCAGCCACGCTGCCCGACTTGAACGGCATCTCGATCAGCCCGCCACCGGAGCGGATGGTGACCTTCTGGCCGCAGCCGCCGTTGGCGTCGGGCAGGCAGGTGCCATAAGCGCCACCCTTGCTCCAGCGCCGCACCGCCGCGCCGAAGGCCGCAGCCACGCTGCTCGACTTGCCGAGCGACGCCGCCTCGGCGTTGATGATCGTCTGCAAAGACGAGTAGGCACCGACGGCCGGGTTGGCCGACTCCAGGAACTCGCTGCGCGCCGAGTTCGTGTTGGTCAGCGACGAGCTCAGCCACACCGACTCATAGATTCGCGCCAGGTCGAAGGCGCTGGTGTTGTTGCGCAGGTTCGTCGGGTCGTACTTGTTGGTCGAGAAGTTGTAGTACGCGCAGCCGATGTTGTGGCGCACCGCGGTGCTCGTCAGCCCGGCGCTGGTGCCGGTGCTGTTGAGTGCAGACATGCCGTAGCGCAGCACCACGCCGCGCGTGGTGCGGTTGTCCGAGATGGACATCATCTCGTCCAGGCCCTTCTCGAAGTTGTAGTTGGTCATCTTGTTGGCTGCGACTTCATAGATCGGGTTCGGGCAATGGTCGGAGTCGTTTCCGCCCGAGCCATCGGGGTAGTTGTAGTAGGTGAAGGCCGAACCCAGCGTGGTGTTGCCGAGCTGCACCTGCTTCATCGAATGCAGCAGGTGCAGTGCCTTCAGCGCGCTGGCGGCCTCGGCCGCGCGGCGCGAGTTGAGGTCGACCAGGGTCGCGCTGCCGACCTGCCTCAGGTAGGCCTCGAAGATGCCGCGCGTCGGGTTGCCGCTGCTGTCCAGGAAGGTCTGGCCGTAGATGCCGCGCAGACGCCGCGTGCTGGTGTTGGCGTTGTCGATGTAGGCGGCGTCGTAGCGCCGCTGGTTGCTGGAATTCAGGTAGCTGGTGATCGACACCGGCCGCGCAGCAAGCTGGTTCGAGAAGTTGTTCAGCGCCGTCATCGAGGTGAAGCCGTACTGGTGCCACCAGGCCGAGTTGTCGCTGCCGGTGTTCTTCACCTGCACGAAGTTGTAGGTGCCGTCGCTCTGGCGGTCGAGCTTGACGATGCGCCCCGCGAAGGAGCTGACCTTGGCGGAAATGCCGGCGGTCGTCTGGCCGTAGAAATACTGCCAGGCTTTGTTGTCGGCGCCGGTGTTGGCCACCAGCACCGCGCTGTACTTGCGGACGCCGCCGACGACGAAGCTGTCGAGGTCGATCAGGCGGCGGTTCTGCGCCACCTGCGCGCTGATGTCGGCGCTGCTGGCGCCGGTCAGGTACCACCAGCTGCGTGCCGCGCTGCCGGCGTTGCTCACCATCACCACGGCATAGCGGATGTTGCCGCCGCCGATGTCGTAGGGCTCTACGTCGATCAGCCGCGCGCTGTTCGCGTTCAGGAAGCTGGTGATCTGCGCCGTGGTCAGGCCGAGGTACCACCACCAGCCGCCGGTGGCGGCGTAGGCGCCGCTGTTCTTCACCAGCCGCACCGCCATCCGGGGCTCGCCGCTGGCCAGGCTTTCGACCTGGATCTCGGTGATGCGCGCGCCCAGCGAGGTGACGAGCGCGCCGACCTGTGCCGGCGACTGGTTGACGTAGGTCCACCAGCCGGTGGGCGTGTTGATCGACTGGTCGCTGGTCAGTGACGTGGTGTCGAGCGCCAGCGTGCCGGCGTGGCCCGCGGCGTCATCGGCTTCGGCGTCGAGCGCCAGGGCGGCCTGATGGGCCTGGCTGGCCTCGGCGGACAGCATGGCTTCCGAGGGCTCGGCGGCGTGCGCCGCAAGGCTGCCGGCAGCGGCCAGCAGGACGGCCATTGCAAGACGGGTGAGGGTAAAAGAGGGGTTCATTTTCTGGCTCCGTTGAGTTGACGCTGGGTGGTGCGCCAGCCCGGCGGTATGCCGGGCGGAGCGCAGGACCGCAGTGTCTGGCGGTGCCGTTGCGTGGCCGTTGCGGCGGTCTGCCGCTCCCCCATCCGGGTGCCCCGAGGGCCGTCGAAACCGGCCGCCTTGCGGCGGTCGAGCAAAGTGGCAACGCCACATTTGCCCGAGTGACTTGCAGCCGCCTATGAAAGCCGCGCCATGCCTGGCAGCTCGCAGGCGTAGATCACGTTGCGCAAGGCCGCTATGGCTTCATAGCGCGGGAATGTGCGGCGCCAGGCCAGCACCACGCGGCGCGTCGGCACGGGCTCGCTGAAGGGCACGTAGACGATGTGCGGCTGCGGATCTTTCGGCACGCTCAGGCGCGGCACCACCGTCACGCCCATGCCGGCGGCCACCATGTACTTGATGGTCTCCAGCGACGAGCCCTCGAAGCTCTTGCGGATGCCCTCGGCGTGGCTGGAGAAGCGTGCGTACTCCGGGCAGACCTCGAGCACGTGATCGCGAAAGCAGTGCCCGGTGCCGAGCAGCAGCATGGTCTCGTTCTTCAGCTCCTCGGCCGTCACATGGGCCCGTCGGGCCAGCGCATGGTGGCTCGGCACGGCGGCCATGAAGGGCTCGTCATAGAGGGCGGCCACGGCCAGCCCGGTGTCGGGGAAGGGCTCGGCGAGGATCGCGCAGTCGAGGTCGCCGATGCGCAGCATGTCGAGCAGCTTGCTGGTGAAGTTCTCCTGCAGCATCAGCGGCATCTGCGGCAGGCGGTCGATCGCGATGCGCACCAGATCGGGCAGCAGGTAAGGGCCGATCGTGTAGATCACGCCCAGTCGCAGCGGGCCCGAGACGGGGTCCTTGCCACGCTTGGCGATTTCCCTGATGGTTGCGGCCTGCTCGATGACGACTTGCGCCTGGCGCACGATCTGCTCGCCCAGCGGCGTCATGCTGACCTCGCCGGCGCCGCGCTCGAAGATCTTCACGTCGAGTTCTTCTTCCAGCTTCTTGATCGCCACGCTGAGCGTGGGCTGCGAAACGAAACAGCCCTCGGCGGCGCGGCCGAAGTGCTTTTCGCGCGCCACGGCCACGATGTATTTCAGCTCGGTCAGGGTCATCGCACGATTGTGCAGCCGGGCATGCCGGCCGAGATGGCGGCATTCCGATCGGAGGGTTTGCAGGTGAATGGGGGGGCGAAATCCGCCAGCATGGCCGCGTGCCGGCCGCGTGTGCCCGTGCGACGATCCGGCATCCGCTCAACCGCAGCAAATCAGCGGTCTGGCGGCGCCAGGAGCCACCGCTTGAACGTTCCCGACCAACGCCTGAAGGAGGCATTCGGCCGCGCCAGACTCAACCATCACCACGAGGTGATCGGCAGCGCCGTGGGTGCCAGCACGCTGATCGGCGTGGCGCTCGTGGCCCTTCTCTGGACGCACGCCCCTCATGCGCACCTGCTGGGCTGGTTGTCGGCCCTGGCCGTAGTGCTGGCGCTGCGCCTGGCCATCGACCGGGCGGCCCGGCGGGCGAACGGCGCTGAAGCGCAACATGCGCGCTGGCTGCTGCGCATCCGCTGCGCCTACGGCCTGCACGGGCTGGTGTGGGCGGGCGCCGTGCTGCTGCTGGGCGGACGGCTCGAACAACAGCCGCTGGATCTGCTGGTCTTCACCGTCGCCGCCATCGCGGCGGGCTCGGTGGTGGCCACCGCCTTCGATCTGGTGGCCGCGGCGCTATTCGCCGTGGCGTCGCTGGCGCCGCTGCTGCTGCGCCTGTTCGTCGCCGGCGACGGCGGCAACCCGGCCCTGGGCACGGCCGTGCTGTTCCTCATTCTGGCGATGGCCGGCAGTGCGCGCCGCAACGGGCGCATGGCGGATGAGGCCGTGCGCCTGCAGCTCGAAGCGGCCATGCGCGCCGATGAAGCGCTGCGCCACGCCGAAGCGGCCGACGACGCCCGACGCCGGCTGGCCGACCAGCACCAGTTGCTGACGCAGCTGCTGCACACCACGCAGCAGGGCTGCTGGTTCATCGACAACGCCGCCCTCACCACCGACGCCAACCCGGCAATGTGCGAATTGCTGGGCCGCCCGCGCGGGCAGATCGTCGGCCGCAGCGCCTTCGAGTTCTTCAACGGTGACGACCTGCAGACGCTGCGGCGCGAGGTGGCGGCGCTTGACGAGGGTCGGCGCGGCGGCTACGAGGTCGACATCGTGCGGCCCGACGGCACGCGCCGGCGCGGTCACAACAACGCCACGCCGATCTACGACGCGACAGGCCTGCGGGTCGGCTCGGTGGGCCTGTGGACCGACTTGACGGACCATCTGCAGACTGAGACTGCGCTGCGCACCTACGAGCTGGTGACCAACGCCATCACCGACATGGTGTCGGTGATCGGCGAGGACCGTGTCTACCGCATGGTCAACGACGCCTGGGTGCGCGGCACGGGTGTGGCGCGCGAGTCGGCAGTGGGCGGCATCGCATCGGAAGTGCTGCCGACAATGATAACGACGGAGCGCGTGGTCGCACTGGCCGATTGCCTGCGCCTGCAGCAGGTGCGCACGGTGTGCGCTCCGGTGGACGAGCCCGCGTTGCACGGCCGCATCATGGAGACGAGCTATTTTCCCTATGGCATGGATCGGGCGGGTGTGCCCTGCGTGGTGCTGGTCACGCGCGACGTGACAGAACGCGAGCGCGGCCGCGAGGCGCTGACCGTCGCGCGCGACGACGCCGAACGCGCCAACGCCGCAAAGTCGCGCTTTCTGTCGCAGATGTCGCACGAGTTGCGCACGCCGCTGAACGCCATTCTCGGTTTTGCGCAGCTGCTCGGTGACGACCGGCGCGTGCCGCTGGCCGAGGCACAGCGCGTCCATGTGGCGGAGATTCTGCGCGGCGGGCGCCATCTGCTGGCGCTGGTGAATGAACTGCTGGATCTCGGCCGCATCGAGGCCGACCAGCTCACCCTGAAGTCAGCGCCCGTGGCGCTGGGTCCGCTGGTGGCCGAGTGCCTGGCGCTGATGCTGCCGCTGGCCCGCCAGCATGGCGTGCACCTGCTGGCGCCGGCGGGACTGGACGGCGCCGCCGCCGTGCTGGCCGACGCCATGAGGTTGCGCCAGGTCCTGCTGAACCTGCTGGGCAACGCCATCAAGTACAACCGGCCCGGCGGCGAGGTCGAGGTGCTGTGCGGCCGCGATGGGGCGCAGTGGGTGCTGACCGTGCGCGACAGCGGCGCGGGCATCGACGCCGCCGCCCTCGAGCGCCTGTTCCGGCCCTTCGAGCGGCTGGAGGCCGGCCGCACGGCGATCGAGGGCACCGGCATCGGCCTTGCGCTCAGCCGCCGGCTCGTCGATGCAATGGGCGGCAGCATCGGCGTCGACAGCCAGCCCGGCGTGGGGAGCCGATTCTGGGTGCGGCTGCCGGAGGCCGGTCCAGCGCCGCACACGCCGCTGCCTGAGCATGTGAGCTCGCCTGTGAATTCGCCTCTGAATTTGCCTGTGAATTCGCCATTGATGGCGCCTGCGACGGCGCCGGGCGGGCCCGAACGTCCGCTGCCAGTCTTGCCTGCCACGGCGCTCTACATCGAAGACAACCCGGTGAACGCGCTGCTGATGGAGATCATGCTGGAAGGCGTGCCCGGGCTGCGGCTGCTGCAGGCTTCCCTGCCCACCGAAGGGCTGGAGATCGTGCGCCGCGAGCGGGTCGATCTGGTGTTGCTGGACATCCAGATGCCAGAGATGGACGGTTTCGAGGTGCTGGCGCGCCTGCGTGCCGACCCGCGCACCCGTGCACTGCCGATCATCGCCGTCAGCGCCAACGCCAGGCCCGAAGACATCGCGCGTGCCCATGCCGCCGGTTTCGACGCCTACCTGACCAAGCCGGTCGAGCTCGATCTGCTGCTGCGCACGGTGCGGGCGGCGCTGGCCAGGGCGGCCGGCGCATGAAAGTGGCGGCGCAGTGGGCGGACAGGAATCCACGGGCCGCTCCGCTGCGTTCGATCGACCGTGGGCGGCCTTCGGCCTCAGGCCTTGAGGAACTCCGCACCGCCGCCCAGCCAGCGGTCGACATGGCGCATCGCGGCCCGCGGGTCGCGCTCCAGCCACAGCGGGGCCAGCGCGCGGGCGCGCTGCAGCAGGGCGTCGTCTTCGTTCAGATCGGCAAACCGCAGCAGCGCGTCGCCGCTCTGGCGCGCGCCCATGAACTCGCCGGGGCCGCGGATGTCGAGGTCGCGGCGCGCGATCTCGAAGCCGTCGGTCGTCTCGACCATCGCCTTCAGCCGCGCCTTGCCGGTGGCCGACAGCGGCGCCGTGTAGAGCAGCACGCAGACGCTGGCCACCGCGCCCCGGCCTACGCGCCCGCGCAACTGGTGCAGCTGCGCCAGGCCGAAACGCTCGGCATGTTCGATCACCATCAGGCTGGCGTTCGGCACGTCGACGCCGACCTCGATCACCGTGGTGGCCACCAGCACCTGCAGCGTGGCGGCCGTGAACAGCGCCATCACCGCGGCCTTCTCGGCCGGCGGCATGCGGCCGTGCAGCAGGCCGACGTTGATGCCGGGCAGCGCTTCGGAAAGCTGGGCGTGGGTGGCGGTGGCGTTCTGCAGGTCGAGGTGTTCGGACTCGTCGATCAGCGGGCACACCCAGTAGGCCTGGCGGCCGCGCGCCGTTTCGTCGCGAATGCGCGCGATGACTTCGTCGCGCCGGCCGTCGCCGAACACCTTGGTCAGCACCGGCGTGCGGCCCGGCGGCAGCTCGTCGATGGTGCTGACGTCGAGGTCGGCGTAGTAGGTCATCGCCAGCGTGCGCGGGATCGGTGTGGCGGTCATCATCAGCAGATGGGGTTCGAGCGGCATCAGCGTTTTTGCCGCAATAGCGTCCGTGACGTCCGCATCGACCTGCGCGCCGAGCTTGTCGCGCAGCGCCAGCCGCTGCGCCACGCCGAAGCGGTGCTGCTCGTCGACCACCGCCAGGCCCAAGCGCTTGAACAGCACGTCGTCCTGGATCACGGCGTGCGTGCCCACCACCAGCTGCGCCGCGCCGCTGGCCACCAGCTCCAGCATCTGCTTGCGGCCCTTGCCCTTGCGGCTGCCGGTCAGCCAGGCCGTCGTCAGGCCCAGCGGTTCCAGCCACGACACCAGCTTGCGGAAATGCTGCTCGGCCAGGATCTCGGTGGGTGCCATCAGCGCGCATTGCCAGCCGGCGTCGATGGCGACCACGGCGGCCAGCGCCGCCACCACCGTCTTGCCCGAGCCGACGTCGCCCTGCAGCAGCCGGTGCATGGGCACCGCCGCGGCGTCGGTGGCGGCGCCGGCATCGGGGTGCGGGCGTGCCAGGTCGGCCGTGATCTCGGCCACCACACGCTGCTGCGCGGCCGTCAGCTTGAAGGGCAGGGTGGCGAGCAAACGGTCACGCAAACCGCCGGCCAGCAGCGGTTTCAGTGACGGCGCACGCAACAGCGCGCGTTCATGCTGCGCCTGCAGTTGCGAGAGCTGCTGGGCCAGCAACTCGTCGAACTTCAGGCGCTGCCAGGCCGGGTGGCTGCGGTCTTCCAGCGTGGCGAGCGGGGTGGCCGGCGCGGGCTGGTGCAGGAAGCGCAGCGCTTCACGCAAGGTCGGCAGCGTCGGCAGGCCCGTCGGCAGCAGTTCGGCCGGCAGCAGTTCGTCCAGCGGCGCCCGTGCCAGCGCCGACACCACGACCTTGCGCAGATAGGCCTGCGGCAGGCTGGCGCTGGTCGGGTAGACGGGCGTCAGCGCGCTGGGCAAGGGCGCGCCGGCCTCCACCACCTTGAAGGCCGGGTGCACCATCTCCAGCCCGAAGAAGCCGCCGCGCACTTCGCCGCGCGCGCGGATGCGCTGGCCCACCGCCAGCTGCTTCTGCTGGGCCGGGTAGAAGTTCAGGAAACGCAGCAGCAGCTCACCGCTGGCGTCTTCGAGGCGCACGATGAGCTGGCGGCGCGAGCGTGCTTCCACCCGGCTTTCGCGCACCAGGCCTTCCACCTGCGCCGCGCCGCCTTCGCGCAGCGTGCCCATCGGCAGCAACTGCGTTTCGTCTTCGTAGCGCAGCGGCAGGTGCAGGGCGAGGTCGATGTCGCGGTGCAAGCCCAGCTTGCGCATCGCCAGCGCGGGAGCCGACAGCTTGACCGTGCCGGCGGCGGGCTTGTTCGGAGGGGGTGACGCTGCGGCGCGGGACATGAAACAATTTTGACTGCAGCAGACTCTACTGGTTGAGCCTTCACGACCCTCCTATCCTGCAACCGCCGGCAGCACACCATGACCCCGACCCCGCACCCGAACACGAGCGTCCCCGGGCACACGCTGTCCGATTTCGACTTCAGCCTGCCCGCCGAACTGATCGCCCAGCACCCGGCGGCCGAGCGCAGTGGCTCGCGCCTGCTCGACGGCAGCGGCGCGCTTCCGCTGGACCGGATGTTCCGCGAACTGACCTCGCTGCTGGCGCCCGGCGACCTGATGGTCTTCAACGACACGCGCGTCATCAAGGCGCGGCTGCTCGGTGAAAAGCCGACCGGCGGCGCGGTGGAGGCACTCGTCGAGCGTGTGCTGCCGGACCATGAAGTGCTGGCTCAGCTGCGCGCCAGCAAGTCGCCGCGGCCGGGCAGCAGCGTGCGTTTCGACGATGCCTTCGACGCCGAGGTGCTGGGCCGCGCCGGGCCGGACGAATCGCTGTTCCGCCTGCGTTTCCCGTCCGACCCGCTGACCCTGCTGGAAGCCCACGGCCACGTGCCGCTGCCGCCGTACATCACCCATGACGACGCGCCGGCCGACGTCGAGCGCTACCAGACCGTGTTCGCCGCCCGGCCCGGCGCGGTGGCCGCGCCTACCGCCGCTTTGCACTTCGACACCACCATGCTGGCCGCGCTGGACGCCCACGGCGTGCAGCGCGCCACCATCACCCTGCACGTGGGCGCGGGCACCTTCCAGCCGGTGCGCAGCGAGAACATCGCCGAGCACCGCATGCACAGCGAATGGTTCGAGGTGAACGCGGCCACCGTCGCGGCGGTGGCCGCGACGGTGGCGCGTGGCGGGCATGTCGTGGCCGTCGGCACGACCACGCTGCGCGCGCTGGAGTCAGCGGCGCGGGCATCGCCCGAGGGCGGGCTGGCGCCTTTCAGCGGCGAGACCGACATCTTCATCACGCCCGGTTTCCAGTTCCGGGTCGTCGACCGCCTGTTCACCAACTTCCACCTGCCCAGGAGCACGCTGATGATGCTGGTGAGCGCGTTTTCCGGCCATGCGCACGTGATGGCGCTGTACCGCCACGCCATCGAGTCACGCTACCGCTTCTTCAGCTATGGCGACGCGATGTGGCTGGCGCGCCGCACATGATTCACGCCTGAGAGGCTGAGAGTCTTTCGATCATGCCCACTCATCACGCCAGAAGACGCCCGCTCGTCGTTGCAAATGCGCGCCATGGCCCGAGCTATGGCTGTGCTTGTGCGCCCAGCATGGGCGCGATCTTCGGGGTGCAAGTCCCCGGCCGAGCTGGCCACAGCGAGGCAAGTGAAACGCAACTGCGCGAGGGCGACCGAGCGTGGGGAGGAAGCATGGAGCGTAAACCGTGAGTCGAGGTACATGAACCGCATCTGAGGCGGCGCCGGTCAGGGCGAGCAGGCAAGCGACTGCGAAGCTCTTGTGGTCAAGGGCCAGGCGACGTAAATGAGGCGACTGTGCGGTGAAGGATCGCGCTCTTACCTGGGGAGATCTGGCCTTGTGGGTGTTCTGCGAAGCAGCGGCGAAGCCAAAGCCTGACGCCGATGAGGTGGAGCTAGAAGTCAGCAAAGGCCGTAGTAGTCGGGGCAGGCTTAGCCGGAAAGCACGACGAAGGGCTGAACGAGAAGGACGGTGACGAGACATGACGCTTGGTGATGCATGGCATCAGAAGTCTGGAAGGCCGCGAGGCCCGATGGAGCGCACGGCGGCAAGGCGCGGTGAAGCCGCGCCCAAAGCCGTGAGCGATGAAGCTGAACCGGCGCGGCATGATGAAACGGACCGAGGGGCCGAGGACCTGCTTTTGCGGTCATTGGCCAGAGAGAACATGGTCCGCGCGTGGAAGCGTGTGAAGGCCAACAAGGGCAGTGCCGGCGTCGATGGACGCTCGGTGCAGGACACGCAGGGGTATCTGAAGCAAGCGTGGCCCGACATCCGGAGCAGGTTGCTCGATGGCAGTTACCGGCCCGAGCCGATACGCCGGATGGGCATACCCAAGCCGGGTGGCGGGGTGCGTGAGTTGGGGATACCGACCGTGGTGGACAGGTTGATTCAACAGGCGCTGCTGCAAGTGCTGCAACCGCTCATCGACCCGACGTTCAGCAAGCACAGTCACGGCTTCCGGCCGGGGCGAAGCGCGCACGACGCGGTGTTGGAGGCGCAGCAGTACGTGCAGGCGGGCTATACGGTGGTGGTGGATGTGGACCTGGAGAAGTTTTTCGACCGCATCAATCACGATATCCTGATGGACCGCATGGCCAAGCGAATAGCGGACAAGCGGGTGCTGGGGCTGATCCGGCACTACCTGCAAGCGGGCATCTTGACGCATGACGGACACATTGAGCGAGAGGAAGGCACGCCGCAAGGTGGCCCGTTGAGCCCACTGCTGGCCAACGTGATGCTGGACGAGGTGGATCGGGAGTTGGAGCGCAGGGGCCATCGGTTCGTGCGCTATGCCGACGACTGCAACGTCTACGTCAGGAGCCACAAGGCAGGCGAGAGGGTGCTCCAAGCGCTGCGCGGCTGCTACGCGAAGCTGGCGCTGAAGGTCAACGAAGCCAAGACGGCGGTGGCCGAAGTCCGGGGGCGCAAGTTCCTGGGCTACTGCTTCTGGGCGCACAAAGGCGCGGCTAAACGGGCGGTTGCAGGAGCGGCGATGCAACGGCTGCACCAACGTCTGAGGGAATTGACGCGGCGCACGAGCGGGCGCAGCCTGGAGCAGATCGCGCAGGGGCTGCGGGCATATGTGCCAGGCTGGAAGGCGTACTTCCGGCTGGCGCAGACTGCCACAGCAATGCGCCGATTGGACGCCTGGCTACGCCATCGCCCGCGCGCCGTTCAACTCAAACAGTGGCGGAGTGGGCCGACGATCTTCCGCGAGCTGCGTAAGCTGGGCGCCACCGAAGCGCTGGCCGCCCAGGTGGCGAGCCAGTCGTGCCGGTGGTGGCACAACAGCAGCCTTGGCCTGAACCGGATACTGACCGTTGCCTTCTTTGATCGCCTGGGAGTCCCAAAATTCTCCTGACCTCAACTTCTCGAACCGCCCGGTGCGGACCCGCATGCCGGGTGGTGTGGGAGGGGATCGACCGGCAACGGTCGCCCCCTATCCCGATTGCGCCTTGATCGGACGCCTTTTTGACGCGCTGCTCGGTCACGCTCGAAAAACTCTCAGCCTCTGAGCTACGTCTGAGCCGCACCGGCCATGAATGCCTTCGAAACCGAGGAGCACCACCGATGAAGACCGTCCTGATGTTCGCTGGGCTGGCCGCGCTGGCCAGCCTGCCCGCCCAGGCCAACGATGCCGCCAGGGACGAAGCCATGCTGAAGCTGGCCGGCAACGCCGGCTGCATGAGCTGCCACCAGGTCGACCCCGGCGGCAAGGGGCCCGACGGCCTTGCGCCCATCGGCCCGGCCTGGCGTGAGGTGGCCGGCAAGTACGCCGGCCAGAAGGGCGCTTCTGAACAGCTTCAGCTCACCGTGCTGGCAGGCTCGAACCCTTATGAGAGCCACTGGAAGGGCAAAGTCTCGGGTCTGGAGATGCCGGCCAACAAGGTCGCCATCAGCGAGGGCGACACGAAAGATCTGGTCGGCTGGATTCTCGCGCTCGATCCGATGAAGCGCTGAAGCGCCGAGCCTGCGGGCAGGCGGCGGACGCGGCCTGCCAGCCAGCGCCGCTGCGACAATCCGCCGCATGCTGAAGTTCGATCTGCTCACCACCGAAGGTCAGGCGCGCCGCGGCCGCCTGACGCTGAACCACGGCACGGTGGAAACGCCGGTCTTCATGCCGGTGGGCACCTACGGCACCGTGAAGGGCGTGATGCCGCAGTCGCTGCTGGCGATGGGCGCCGAGATCATCCTCGGCAATACCTTCCACCTCTGGCTGCGGCCGGGGCTCGACGTGCTGCGCCAGTTCGGCGGCTTGCACCGCTTCGAGGGCTGGCACAAACCCATGCTGACCGACAGCGGCGGTTTTCAGGTCTGGAGCCTGGGCGGCGATGATGGCCGTGGCCGCAAGATCAGCGAAGAAGGCGTGCGCTTCGCGTCACCCGTCAACGGCGACAAGCTGTTCCTGACGCCCGAGGTCAGCATGCAGATCCAGACCGTGCTGAACTCCGACATCGTGATGCAGTTCGACGAGTGCACACCGTATCAGACTCAGGGCCACCTGACGACCGAGGCCGAGGCGCGCGCGTCGATGGAGCTCAGCCAGCGCTGGGCGCGCCGCAGCCGCGATGAGTTCGCCCGGCTGGACAATCCGAATGCGCTCTTCGGCATCGTGCAGGGCGGCATGTTCGAGGGCCTGCGGCAGGAGTCGCTGGAAAGCCTGGCCGAGCTCGACTTGCCGGGTTACGCCATCGGCGGCGTCAGCGTCGGCGAGCCGAAGGAAGAGATGCAGCGCATCATGGCGCACACACCGTACCGGCTGCCGGCAGACAAGCCGCGTTACCTGATGGGCGTGGGCACGCCGGAAGACCTGATCGACGGCGTGGCCGGCGGCGTCGACATGTTCGACTGCGTGATGCCCACGCGCAACGCGCGCAACGGCCATCTCTTCACGCGTTTCGGCGACCTGCGGCTGCGCAACGCGCGCAACAAGACCGACGAGCGGCCGATCGACGAGACCTGTGGCTGCTATGCCTGCGGCTGCGGGCCACGTGCCGCGGGTTCGGTTGGCGGCGCGGGTTTCAGCCGCGCTTACCTGCACCACCTGGACCGTTGCGGCGAGATGCTGGGCCCGATGCTGGCCAGCATTCACAACCTGCACTACTACGTGAACCTGATGCGCGAGGTGCGCGAGGCGCTGGACGCCGGCCGCTTCTCGGCGTTCAGGGCGCAGTTCAAGGCCGACCGGGCGCGCGGCGTCGGTTGATGCCTGGCGCCCGCTGCTGAACCGCGCCATGCGCTGGCTGCGCCGGACCGTCGAATTCCTGCTGGCGCTGCTCATCCTCTTCGAAGAATGGGGCTGGGAGCCGCTGCAGGCGGCGCTGGCGCGCCTCGGGCGGCTGGCGCCGCTGGCCTGGATCGAAGGCCGGGTGGCCGCGCTTTCGCCCTATGCCGCGCTGGCGGTCTTCGGGCTGCCGGCGCTGACCTTGCTGCCGCTGAAGCTGATGGCGCTTTGGCTCGTCGGCGCCGGCCATGCGGCGCTGGGCATCTTGCTGATCGTGGCCGCCAAACTGGTGGGCACCGCGTTCATGGCGCGGCTCTTCACGCTGACGCGGCCGGCTCTGATGAGGCTGGGCTGGTTTGCCACGCTGCACACGCGATGGCGGTCCTGGAAGGCGGCCCTGCTGGAGCGTGTGTACGCCACTGCGGCGTGGCGTCGGGTACGTGCCGTCAGCCGCCGGCTGAGCCGGCGCTGGAAGCGCTGGCGTGCGGGCTGACGGTTGAGAAGCCCTTCACCCGCCTCACCAGAACTCCCAGCGCCCGGTCATGACGACCCAGACGCCCAGCACACCGTTCGTCACCGCGTGGGCGATCACCGGCAGCCAGAGCTTGCCGCTGCGCACGTAGAGCCAGGCATAGGCCAGGCCGGCGACGATGGCGGCCAGCCACAGCGTGTGCGCCAGCATGAAGACGAAGGTCGACAGCACGATGGCCTTCAGCCCGGCGCGCCTCGGGTCCACTCCTTCCCACTGCGGGCTGGCGATCCAGCGCATCAGCCAGGAGCGCCAGAACAGTTCTTCCATCACCGGCACCAGCAGCGCCGCGCCCACCCAGCGCACGGCCACCAGCGGCCAGTCGAGCGCGCCGGAGGCGTCCACCGGCAGGAAGGGCGCGGTGCCTTCGGCCATCAGCGACATCCACGGTTCGTCGAGGTGGATCCAGGCGCCGAACACCGCCAGCCCGACGGCCACCGCCAGCACTGCTTCACCCGGCGTGGGCAGGTTCTGCCGTGCCAGTTCACCGTACTCGCGCCACCACAGCGCGAGCATCGCGCCGACCACCAGCACGGTGGCGCCGTACAGCCAGCGCGGGTCGAAGCCCCAGGAGCCGTCGGCCGGCGCCGCGCCGCGCAAGGCGAGCAGCGCCATGAAGGCGGCGAACGGCAGAACGCGGACGAGGGTGGTGCGGCTGAACTTCATGAATGCGGGGTGATGCCAGGCGGTTGTGCCCCGAAGTATCCACGGCGCGGCGAATCGGGCGGCGGCGGCACGAGCCCCGCCATCGTCAAGGGTCCTGTGCCGCGCAGCTTCAAAGCAGGAAGTCGCTCACCACCAGGCTGCTCACACCCATCAGCTGGATGGCGAATTCGGCGGCGTTGTCGCTGTCGGTGCTGCCGTAGACCATGCTTGTGCCGCTGCCAGCGTCGTAGCTGTAGCGCAGCTGGCCGGTGGCATTGCTGCTGCTGAAGGCCGCGCTGCCGATGAACACGAAGGCCTCGTTGGTGGACGTGCTGGCGGCGTTGGCATCCAGTGTGGTCAGGTCGATCTTGTCCTGGCCGCTGACGAAGTCGATCAGCTGGTCCCAACTGCTGCTGCTCAGGCCGGATTCGCTCAGGGAGTTGAGGTCGAAGACGTCGTTGCCCGCTTCGCCGGCCAGCGTGTCGGCTCCGGCACCGCCGATCAGGGTATCGGCACCGTTGCCGCCGCTCATGCGGTCGGCGCCGGCGCCACCGTTCAGCAGATTGGCAGCGGCGTCGCCGGCCAGCAGATCGTTGAAGGCGCCGCCGGTCACGTTTTCGATGCCGATGGCGGTGTCGGCCGAGCCCTCGCCGTCTTTGGTGAAGACGCCGCGCCAGAGTTCGGCCACCGAAGCCGCTCAGCAGATTGTTCTCTTCGTCGCCGCTCAGGCGGTCGTTGCCTGTGTTCGAGCCTTCGATGTTCTCGATCTGGAGCAGCGTGTCGTGCCCTGCGCTGCCCAGGCTCTGCGCCGTGATGATCGTCAGGTTGAGGATGATGTCGCTGGTGATGGCGTAGTAGCTGGCGGTGTCCGTGCCATTGCCACCATCGATGCGGTCATCGCCTGCATCGGCCAGGAAGCGGTCATCGTCTTCGCCGCCGGCCAGGCGTCGTTGCCGGTGCCGCCGTTCAGCGTGTCTGCGCCGCTGTAGCCGTTGATCCGGTTGTCGCCGCCGTTGCCGGTCAGCCGGTCGGCGCCTGCATTGCTGCCGTCCAGGTGCTGCATCGTCAGCAGGGTGTCAGTGCCACCCGAGCCGGTGTTCTGTGCGGTGCTCAGGCTGAGGTCGACCGTGACTGCGCCGGACAGCGAGTAGTAGCTCACCAGGTTGCCGGGTCCGCCTGGAGCAGGTCGTTGTCGGTGATCACCACCCGCACCGGGGCGACCACCAGGCCGTTGTAGCCGGCGTCGGCGCTGCTCACGGCGTGGCCGATGACGCCGGTGTGCGCGCCTTCGCCCACCGTGTCGTTGGTGGCCGACACCGTCACCGTCTGCGGCACGTTCCAGTTCGTGCTGGTGAAGACCAGCGTGGCGGCGCTTGCGTTCACCTGTCCGTTGGTGGTGTTCAGGGTGATCGTGACGTTGGCGGTCGGCGCCGAATTCAGCATCACCGGGTAGCTGTCGCCAGCGCCGCCTTCGGCTACGGCGGTGCCGCCGCCGCTTTGCGTGATCGTCACGCCGGGTGAAGCGTTCACGAAGTACCGCACGCTGCCGTCACGCGCGCCGACGAAAGCGTCGAGGTCACCGTCGCCGTCGAGGTCGGCGAAGGTAGGATTGGCATGGCTGCCGACATCCGTTAGTCCGAAGTTGCTGCCCTCGGCCGTCAAGGCGGGCGCGCTGGCGCTGCCAGTGCTACGAAAGAACACGGTGGCGCCATAGAGATCACCGACGAAAGCGTCCAAGTCGCCATCGCCGTCGATGTCGGCGAAGGTGGGGTCGGAAAGGCTTCCGACGTCCGTCAGGCCGAATGGGTTGGCCGCCGGCCCACTAAAAGTCGGGTTTATGGCTTGCAAGACGGCGCCCCCGCCCAGCGGTTGCAGCGCGCTGCCGCCAAGCCCGTCAAACACCGGCTCCAGGCGCCCCGCCACGGGCGCTGGAAGGACCGCTTGTATCGTCTCGCCGGCTGCGCTGTCGACGAAGGGCAGTACTGGCGCGCCTTGCAGCCCCAAAAGACCGCCGGTGTCCGCCGTCGGGGTAGCGCCATCAGCGGTGAGCGAGAAGTCGATCGTCTGACCATCGTCATCGATACCGATTCCGCTGGCCACGCTAGCAACACCCTCCAAGCCCGGCAGCTGGGTGAATTCGCTGACGTAGTTCGTTTTCGACATGTCTGTGCACTTCGATGGGGTCTGGATGGTGTTGGGCGTCGGAGGTTCAGCGGCAGAGCGGCCAGCCGACAAGCTTTTGCAGCTGGCCGACGAGCCTGGCCTGCTTGTCGCCCTGCGCGTGCGGCGACATCATCCGCAACCAGGCATTCGCTGGAGGTGGACTGACAGCGAGGCGCGTTGCCAGGCTGTCCGGTTCGCTGCCCGCATGAACCCGCGCTATGGGTCCGGTACGAGATGGAGGTGGGTTGATCTAGCCGCTGCCGGTCGGGCTGTCACCCTGCATGCACAGGTTGACGCCGGCCTCAGCCCACGCTAGACGCCTCAAGATCGGAGGCATTTCAGGCCCTGGGCAAAGCTCACCGCACGCGCTGCTCCAGCTTGTGCAGCGAGATGCCGTCGCTGCCCAGCACCTCGGCCAGCCAGGGCATCAGCGGCTGCAGGCCGTCGTGCAGGGTGTGCGGCGGGTTGGCGATGAAGACGCTGCTGCCCATCATGCCGAAACCGCGGGCGTCGGCGCGCGCCACCGTCAGGCCGGCGTGCAGCCAGCCCTTCTTGGCCTGCGTCTCGGCGCTGGCTTTCAGACGCTGCGGCAGTTGCACGGCTTCAAGCAGCTGCACTTGCGGCAGCCAGACGATCACCGTGCCGTCGGCGAACTGGGTCAGCGCCTCGCGGAAGGCGGCCAGCGTTTTCGCGTAGTCGGTTTTCATCTCGTAGCTGGGGTCGATCAGCACCACGCCGCGGCGGGTCGGCGGCGGCAACTGCTTGGTCAGCATCGCGAAGCCGTCCAGCATCTTCACTTCCACGCCCGGCTGCTCGCCGAGGTAGGACGACAGGATCTTGTGGTCGGTGGGGTGGATCTCGAACAGGCGCATCTGGTCTTGCGGGCGCTGCAGCGCATGCGCCAGCGCCGGCGAGCCCGGGTATTGCACGAGCGGGCCGCCGCCGTTGAAGCTGCGCACCTGATCGACATAGTCGGCCACCAGCGGCGGCAGGTCGTCGCGCTTCCACAGGCGGGCGATGCCGTCGAGGTACTCGCCGCGCTTCTGCGCGTAATCGCCCTCCAGCGAATAACCGCCGGCGCCGGCATGGGTGTCGACCAGGCGCCAGCCCTTGTCCTTGAGGTTCATGTGGCGCAGCACCGCGACGAGCACGGTGTGCTTGAGCACGTCGGCATGGTTGCCGGCGTGGAAGGCGTGACGGTAGGCGAGCATGGTGCGGACTGTGCCACGGCGCGAGCCGCACTGATTCGCCGACGCGCCGCCGCGCCCTTTGCCTCCCGGGGCCGCGCCCTGGGTTGCGCACCGCACAAACAGGCCTTGCTGCGCTGCATTAGCCTTCCCGCATGTCCACCCTCTTCGACCCGATCCGCATCGGCGACATCCCGCTCGCCACCCGCATCGTCATGGCGCCGTTGACGCGCAACCGCGCCGGCCCCGGCCAGGTGCCTGTCGACCTGATGACGCAGTACTACGCGCAGCGCGCCAACCCGGCCACCGGCGCCGGGCTCATCGTCAGCGAGGCCACCCAGATCTGCCCCGAGGGCCAGGGTTACCTCGACACGCCCGGCATCTTCAACACCGCGCAGGTGGCCGGCTGGCGCCGTGTCACCGACGCCGTGCATGCGCAAGGCGGCCGCATCGTCGTGCAGTTGTGGCACGTGGGGCGCATCTCGCACGTGTCGCTGCAGCCTGGCGGGCAGGCGCCGGTGTCGAGCACGGCGCGGCCGGCGCGGGGCAAGACGTTCACCAGCGACGGTTTCGTCGATTGCTCGGTGCCGCGCGCGCTCGCCACGTCGGAGATGCCCGGCATCGTCGAGTCGTACCGCGTGGCTGCCGCGCTCGCCATCGAGGCGGGTTTCGACGGCGTGGAAGTGCACGGCGCCAACGGCTACCTGATCGACCAGTTCCTGCGTGACAGCATCAACGACCGCGCCGACGTCTATGGCGGCAGCATCGAGAATCGTTGCCGCCTGCTGCTCGAGGTGATGACGGCGGTGGCCGGCGAGATCGGCGGCGGCCGCAGCGGTTTGCGCCTGTCGCCGGTGACGCCGGTCAACGACGCCGGCCAGGACAGCCACCCGCAGGCGCTGTTCAACCACGCCGTCGATTCACTGGCGCCGCTGAAGCTGGCCTTTCTGCACGTCATCGAAGGGCAGACCGGCGGGCCGCGCGACGTGGCGCCGTTCGACTACGCGGCGCTGCGCCAGCGTTTTGCCGGCGCCTGGATGGTGAACAACGGCTACACGCGGGCGATGGCGCTGGAAGCGGTGAGTTCGGGTGCGGCCGATCTGGTGGCCTTCGGCAAGGCCTTCATCGCCAACCCCGACCTGGGCCGCCGCCTGCGGGAAGACGCGCCGCTGAATGCGCTCGACATGAAGACGCTGTACGGCGGCGGCGCGGCGGGTTACACGGACTATCCGGCGCTGGGGGGCGCCTGAAGTTACAGCGGGTTACAGGTCGTTCGGGCCGGCCGTGGCCCTTCAGGCGCGCGCGCGCGCCCTGAAAATCTCCAGCAGGCTGACGTCTCGCGGCCCCGGGATCAGTTCGATGGGGTCGCCGGCGCTCACCGTGCCGGGCACCAGCACACCCAGATAGCTGCCACAAAAACCCGACTGCACCATCAGCTTGGCGGCCTGCGGGAAGGCCATCGCGGCGTTGAACTTGAAGCATGGGAAACGTGGTTCACTGACCGCCAGCGTGCAGCCTGGTAGACGCAGGCGGTCGCCGATCCACAGCCCGGTTTCAAGCAAACCTTCGAGCGTCAGGTTTTCGCCCAGCAGGCCGGGCGGGAGGGCATCGTCCCATAGGGAAACACGGGCCTGGGCACGCACG
>Ga0209181_10002003_pt1 | contig 34022 bp, 35 predicted proteins | sample MAT05_FD_187208 | JGI IMG/M metagenome (GOLD analysis project Ga0209181, IMG submission 187208) | Freshwater microbial communities from Lake Fryxell liftoff mats and glacier meltwater in Antarctica - MAT-05 (SPAdes) (version 2) | ecosystem: Environmental > Aquatic > Freshwater > Ice > Liftoff... | reverse complement strand
CGAATGACAGGCGCACATTTTTGCCTTTAGCCATAGTTCCCGACAAAATGATGGGCTGGTTGTCTGGAACGCCCGATATGATCACCGAGTCGCCGGCTACTGGCACCGCAGCGGGAGTCCAGTTGGCCGGGGTATTCCAGTTCGCACTGGCACTGCCGTTCCATTTTTTTTCGGGGGGAGCCGCTTGCGCAACGGTGGCGCAGAGCAACAGGAGCAGAGACAGCCAGCGGGTTTTCAATTGCCAGAAATGGCGGCTCAAAGTTGTGCCGAAAGACAAAGCGATGGGGAATGCCGCAGGCGCGGCCAATGAAAAGTGATACATAAAAAAAGATTTTTTTGAAAAATTTAAGCCTTGAGTGCGTCAGATAAAAGGCTCAACTAACCCAATTCTGATGGCACAAAGGTGGGGGCATCACCCGCCGGGGCTTTCCCATTATTCTCCCAAAAAAGGTGGACAAATCTCTCTTTCAGGTAAAAACATGGCGCAAAACGCTCGTTTCGCTTCGGTATTAGGTCGAAACGGGCGTTTCGCCGTGCCATTACTTACCGCACCGCGCTGGGTGGCTTCCCGAATTCTTCCGTGAATACCCGACTGAAATATTTGGGGTCGCTGAACCCCACCTCAAAGGCGATATCGCCGATGGAAAGCTGGGTGCTTTTCAGCAGCAACATCGCTTTTTGCAAGCGAATGGTGCGGATGAATTGTACGGGTGAAAGCTTGGTCAGTGCCGCGAGTTTGCGGTGCAGGTTTTGGTAACTCATCGTCATGGCGCGGCTGAGTTCGTCCATCGAGAGGTCGGTATTGCCCATGTTGTCTTCCACGTAGCGGCGCATTTTTTGGACAAATACATCTTCAATCTCCAACACTGCAAGCATCTCCGGTGCGATGACGGGGGGCGTTGACGCTGTGGTCGGCGCAGCTTGCGCGGCCAGCAGCAACGTCCGCAAACGCTCCTGCATCAGGCGACGAGCGTGCAACAGGTTGGCTATTGTCAGCAGCAATTCCTTGCGGTGGAAAGGTTTGGACAGATAAGCATCGGCCCCGCGACTCAAGCCTGCAATGCGGCTTTCCACCGAAGCCTTAGCGGTGAGCAATACGACAGGGATATGACTCGTCCGCTCGTCGTGCTTCAACGTTTGGCAGAGTTCAAAGCCGTCTTTTTTGGGCATCATCACGTCGCTCACAATGAGGTCGGGCGTATGTTCCATTGCCATTTCGATGCCTTCTTGGCCGTTTCGGACCTCTAAAATGCGGTATTGTTCCGATAAGCAAGCGCGGAGGTAAAGACGCACGTCGTCGTTGTCTTCCACAATCAATAGCAGCGGAACCGCCTCGTCGGTAGTTTCGTGCCGCGACTCCTGATTGGCCGCTTGGGGCACGGCATGATCAAGCCCCGCCTCCTGTAACGAGCGTATGCGGAGGTGGTCTGGTGTTTGGTCGGCCTTGGGCGCGGCCGTGCTGACAGGCAGCGTCACCTCAAAAACCGCCCCCTCGCCCGGCAGGCTCTTTACCGAGATGTCGCCGCGCAGGAGACGCACCAACTCACGGGTGAAAGCGAGGCCGATGCCCGTACCCGAAGTACCGGCTGCTTTTTGGATCGTATGCGGGCTTTCTCCGGCTTCATTTTGGAGCGAGGTCGGGGGGGAGACCTCCTCCACCCGATAGAACCGCTCAAAAATACGCCCGATATTTTCCGGTGGTATGCCCACGCCCGTGTCGCGCACGGTGATGCGGCACATCGGCTGTTCGCTCTGTTCTGTTCGGGCGATTTTCAGGTAAACAAGGCCCCCTTCGGGGGTGAATTTCAGTGCATTGGAGAGCAGGTTGAACAGCACGGACTGCATTTTTTCCAGATCGAAATCCATCCACAATTCGTCGGCTTCCGGCTCAAAATGCAGCGTGATCCCCTTCATCTCCGCAAGTGAATGGAGCGATTCTATGATGTAGCGGCCGAACGCCACCATGTCGGCTTGTTCGAGTTGGAGGCTCAGTTTGCCCGCTTCCATTTTGGCAAGGTCGAGAATCTGATTGATGAGGCGCAGCAGATTTTGGCTGTTGCGCTTGATCATGTGGAGGCCGTTCGAGTTCAGGATGGGTTGATGTTGAGTCATGTTGTTGAGCTGACTTTGAGTCAGTCCGTCACCGGCGTTTTGCAATTGCTCCGTCACGCCGAGGATAACCGTCAGTGGGGTACGAAACTCGTGGGAAATGTTGGTAAAAAAGCGGCTTTTGAAGTCGTCCATCTCGCGCAACTGCCGGGTCTCTTGTTCCGCGAGTTTCTGACGCAACTGAAAACGATAGCCCCAAAAGGCCGCAGCCCCCAGCAGCAGCGCATAAAACAAATAGGCTACTGTACTCCGCCACCAGGGTGGGCGGATGACGATGCGCAAGGTGATGCCGTTTTCATCCCAAACCCCGTCGCTGTTGGCCGCTTTTACCAGCAGCTGATAGGTGCCGGAGGGGAGGCCGCTGAAATTGACCTGACTTTGAGTACCCAGCTGCACGAGCGCGCCATCGTTCAGGCGGTATGCGTATCGGCTCAGTTCCGGCACTGTGGAGTTGAGTACCGAAAAAACAAAACTCAGGTTGTTTTGCTTCCACGACAAGGTCAGGTCGCGCATTCGGGTGATTGAACTGTCCGTTGCAAAAGCATTTCCATTGACGGTGATTGCGGTGATTTTAACCAGTGGGGAAGCCAAAGCATTCAAGGAAAAAGCGCTGGGGTTCAATACGGTAACACCCTGTGAACCACCGAAATACAAGTTCCCATCGCGGTCTTTGGCGGGTATGATCGGCGGCCGGATGGCAAATGTATTGTCGCGGAGGTAGTGCTGCGCATCGAAGAATCGAGACCATCCCTTAGCACCATCTATCTGGGTCGAGCCATTTTCCTGCGTGATCCATACAGTACCTGTGTTGTCTTCAATGATGTGCAAGCTATGGCTCAAATCCATCTGGCTCGTAATGCGCTCGGCGGCCGCTCCGGTATTTTCCCAATGGACGCGGAAAGGCTGGCCATTGGCAATGAGCAGCACATCGCCCGTGTGGGAGCGTGCCAGACTGGTGATTTTCACCGGCCCCTCCAATCCGGGAAACGCCAATGGAAAGGGTTGAAAGGCGTTATTGGCCCGGTCGTAGCGCACCAGGCCATCGAAGGTGCCCAACAACAGATCGCGCTCATTGAGGTCGAGGAAACACTCCACCCGGTCGTTGAGGGTATTTTCGTCTGGTATGAGTGTCTTGAAGTAATCGAACTGACGGGCTTGAGCACTCCCGGCAATTCGGGATAGTTGATTTCCAAAACTGACGACCCACAAGGGGCCGGAGCGATCTTTAAACAGCCGCCGCACCGCACCTAATCCCTTCTTTTTCAAGTGCTCCGGGTGGTTTTCGCCCGCATTGGAGGTAGTGACATAGTATTCCAGAATGCTGCCATTCCGGTTATGGAGGCGAAATAAACCCGCCCAGGTTCCCGCCCAAAAACTTCCATCCTGATTGCTGGCAAATGCGTTGATTTGGTCGTTGTATGGGTTGTTGTTGTATTGCGGGAGGTGCAGGTTGAGAAATGATTTTTTATGCCGGTTGTAGAGGCTGATCCCTTTCATGGTGCCTATCGCCAACAAGGTATCGGTGAGCAGGTGTACCGCCTTGGCGGGTCGCGCAATGAGGCTGTTGGGGTTGTACGGATCGTGTGACAGCAATTCGGTTGTTTGAAGACGCGCCGGTGCCCGATACAGCATGATTGGCGAGGCAATCCACAAGTTGCCAAATATATCTTTGACCACATCGGCCAATTGGTCGTCTAAGAAGCCATTGGCATTTTTATCGTCGGCCGGATAACCGTAAAACTGATCTTCCTGAATGGCGTATCGGCACAAGCCCCCGGAGTTGGTTGCCAGCCACACCTGATCGCCATCCGGGAAAATCTGGTTGCAGTCTGTGCTGCTGCCGCGTGTATCGGCGCTAAAACGGCGCAGTATTCGGTCTTCGTAAGGGTCGTAGTATACCAGCCCGCGTTGCTGACCGTACCACAAGGACATCCACAACATACCCGCAGCATCGGAGGCCATGGATAGTGTGGAGGATGCCATATCTGCGGATAACCGGAGTTGTTCGAACACCTGCTTGTTTACATCAAAGCGAAATATACTGCTATCGCTTTTGAGCAACAACAGGTCGCCCCTGCCTTTACTCAGCAGCGAAACCGCATTTTTTTTGCCCTTTATGTTTAATGAAAATTCTTGAAAATCAACGCTTTGTGTCTTATTGCGCGCAATACCGGATTCCGTAGCAAACCACACATTGCCTTGTTTGTCTTCACAACTCGGTACCCAGTTTTTTTTGTCAAAAAAAGCCACCTCGAAGGTCGCCAACGACACGCGGTACAGCCCCTTATTAGTATGGCTCCAAAGAAAACTGTTTCGGTCAATCAGCAGGCTCTGCAAACCTTCGTCGGGCAGTGATGTGTTTGGACACAACGCCGAAAAGGGCACAAAACGTCGTCCGTTGAAACGTGCCAAGCCCCCTCGCGTGTTGACCCATACAAAGCCCTCGCGGTCTGTTTCGACCTGCTTGATATCATTGCTGGGCAAACCATCCGAGGTAGAAAAATGATTGAGGTGGGTGATGTCTTGCCCGATGAGCAATGATACCCGAAAGAAGAACACCCAACACAGCACAATGCCTGCCAGCCATGGGCTGCAGCATGATAGAGGCTTTAAAAATGTGTGGTGTATGATCTGTCCTCTTTCCCTGTGCCACAACCAGATTGAAATAGATTTTTTTGTTGGCATCTTCGAATTGCAGGGGGGGCTTTAATGAAGCTATTAAACCTTCAATTATTGGGTAAAACGCCCAATGTTGCAGTTTGTTGTTGAATTCTGACTAAAGGCTCGCAATTCATTGATATTCAATGTTTTGAAAAAATAATTTTCATGCCAATCACCCCCGTTAGCTAAGGTCTTCTACGACCTTTTATCGTGTTTCAATCGTTCCTAAGCGAAAGCGTCCGCCCTTTATCGCTATTTTTGCAAAAAAATTCGGGCACCATTCCAACCTTCCACCCCCACCTGTCCTCTTTAAAATCAAACACCTGACAAAAAGTGACGGAACAGCAACTCATCGAAAAATGTATCATAGGCGAACGCGGCGCACAGTACCAGTTATACGAGCGGTATAGTAAGGCCATGTACACCACGGCCTACCGGATCTCGGGCGATTTTGAGACGGCCGGTGAGGTACTGCAAGATGCTTTTTTGCAGGTGTTCCGACACATTGGCGATTTTGAGCGGCGCAGCACCATCGGGGCCTGGATCAAAGCGATAGTGGTGCGCACCGCCCTTCGAGCATTAGAGCGCCGAAAAGCGCCCTTTCTCGAAATGCCCGACAATTATCATGAAACCAGCATTGATTGGGGCAACGTACCGCTCGACACCGACTACCTCGAACGCGCCATACAATCCCTGCCCGAAGGTGCCCGAGCGGTGTTCGTGCTCACGGAAGTGGAAGGTTTTACCCACCGGGAAATAGCGGACATGCTGCAAATTTCCGAAGGCACCTCCAAATCCCAACTGCACTACGCCAAAAAACGCCTGCGTGAAATCTTAGTGACCACCAATTAACAAATTAACCAACCCACCATGTCCGACACCCGCTTAAAATACGCGCTTTCCCACCTTCCCCAATACAGTCCGCCGCCGGGCGTGTGGGCGGAGATTGAGGCGGCCTTAGCAGCCGAACAGTTTCTGGCCGCAGCGGTGCCGGCGCTGCCGGTGCATACGCCGCCGGAAGCAGTTTGGGCAGGTATCGAAGCAGGTTTGGGCAAGGCTCCCCAACACCGTCCGCTGCGCCGCGTCCTTTTTTCCCGGTACGTACTGCTGGCAGCCGCCTCCCTGCTCCTGTTGCTGGCTGCGAGCCGGTGGTTGTTGCGCCCGTCCGCCATCGCACCGGCTGAAGTGGCCGCGCTGTCATCGGAAACGGCAAAACAGGAAATTCCAGCGTCTATTGCAGCGCCCTATGCACCTGCCCTCCAAAAAACCTTACCCCAAAAACCATTAAAAACAACCCATACCAACCGGGCCACTGCCGGGGAAGTCATTACTTTTTCGCAAAAAGTGGTTGACAACCAATTGCTGGAAGTATGCCGCGAGCCCGAAAACGATGCCTTTGCATTGGTGGATCAACTCTGCCGCACCCAAATGCCGGTGTGCGACATCCCGGCCTTTAAATCGCTAAAAACCGAATTGGACGAGTTGACAACAGCCCAAAACGAACTCCGCCACGCCCTTGGCCAATATGCTGACGACCCACAGTTGCTGGCCCAAATGGTACAAATAGAGCGCGAACGCACGGCCATCCTGCAACAATTGGTGCAATTCATTTAAATTCATTTAAATTCATTTTTTATGTTTTTTTATGCACGATTACGCTATTAAGTAGTCCACAGTCCACAGTCTCACAAACCATTGATAATGAGGTGATTAATAAAATTAAAAACCACGATTATTTCTATTTACCTACTTACTTAAAATATCATGATTTAAGATTTTAGAAGTTTTTTGACCGCAATCAATCATCAATCACATCTAATAGGTTCACCATGAAATCGCTCCTTCTTTTTATGCTCCTCTGCGCCGCCGGGGGCCTCACCGCGCAAACCACCCTGCAGGTGGCCACGCGCAACATCCGCAAGACCGTTGCTTGGAAACCCGGTTACGAATTGGTCATCAACGGCGAAAAAGCCGAGGTTCAGGTAGTCGCAGTGGATACGTCCGCAGTGATCGTGACGGCTGAACTCAGCGCCAAACACCCCAGTCTTGACACGGCCGGCAACGACCTCAATGCTTGGCAGTTTGTGGTCAGCACGGCGGGCAAAAAAATCTACATCCGGGCCTACATCGGTTTGCCCAACGGCAAAAAACTCCCGGTGTCAAACATGAAAGCCAAAATCATCGTGCTGGCGCCCAAAACCTGCCCGGTCAACCTCTCCAACAAATTTGGTAAAGCCCGGCTCGAACAGTTGCAGGGGGCCATCGCGCTCACCGGGGAGTTTTGCAGTTTCCAGTTGGTCGGCCTCGGTGGCGATGTGGACATCAACAGCCAATACGGCAATATAGATGGCCGTCAGTTGGGCGGGAAAATAGACATCCAATCCAAACGCGCCGACATCCGGCTGGAGGGAATTAGGGCCGATTGCAATATCCGCGCCGAATACGGACAGATGGTGTTGAATGCCCCCGATATGTCCGGCAATCTCCACGTGGTGGGCAACAAATCGGATGTCACGCTGGAAGTGCCCGCAGTGGCCACGCACAACATTTCGCTGCACTCGGCCTATGGCTCGGTGGACGTCCCACCCGAGTTTGATACCTCTGCCTCTGCAGTTGACAATCCTCGGGCAAGCCTGAACCGTACCAGCGGCGCGCCGACCATCACCGTGGAAACCACTTTTGGAAAAATCATCGTAAAACATTAAAAAATACAAGATCCATGAAGAAGTTACAATTATTTATCACAATGGTGGCCATCGGAATTGCCACCGCCGCGTTCGGTCAGACCGACACGGTTTTTACCACCATCTCCCAAGAGCCTGGCGCTTTGGCACCCCAGCAGTTTAAGAGTGAGGCCGAGCGTGCTTTTGATTTCATGACCCCTGCCAAATGGATGTTTAAAGCAGATTTGGGCTATTCACTGTCTAATATCTTCGTCAATCTGGGGATGAACATAAGCGCGGAAACCAAATTAAGCAAGGCGCTGTCTATCAGCGCCAACGTTCAATACGGGAAACCCACCTACTCAGAAAACAGGCGGTTCACTTCAATGTATCAACTGCGGCTCGGCACGACCATACGTTGGTATTACGACATGAAAAAAAGGATAGCGGCCGGAAAGAGTGCTTCGAATTTCAGTGGAAATTATCTGGCCCTTGAACCTTCGTGGCTCGGGGAAAAGGGAAGCAATTATTATACCAACTCGGGTGCCGAATTGATCGCAAAATTTGGCATCCAACGCCGTTTGTTGCGGTATGGTTATTTCGACCTGAGTTATGGCCTTGGCGTAAAGCACAACCCGGCTTCGCCTTATTCTAGGGGCGGGTGGTATTTATCAACACAACCCCAGCTATCCCTGGGGTTAGCCCTCTTTAGCCCCGGGAAAAACAATATGCCCGGCGGCGCGGTTTGTGATGTAATCAGGTGCTTTCAGGAAAACCGCCGGATGTTTAAGGTTGATTTGTATAACTTGCTGGCTGTCCGCGCATTTCCCAATCAGGGCACCAGTATTTCTTTAAACCCTTCCTTTGCATACGAGCAAAAAATCAGCGGCTCCCCGTTTTCTGCCGAACTCAGCCTTGAGGGGGCAAGCGCGCTGTATGCTTTTGACCCGGGATATTCCGCGCCAATCAAAGCAAACTCCGTAGGTGGAACCGGCATGGTGGAACTGCGATGGTATTTTTTGCAAAAACAGCGCATGCTGAAGGGCAAATCCGGCAATAATCTCTCCGGTGTTTTTTTGGGGTTGCACGCCGCATATACAGCTAATCAAACCCATGTTAAGCAAATGGGAAACAACTACGATGACACCGTCAATATTCAGTATGTCCGATCCGTTTTGGGCGTGCAACACCGCATCTTGGACCGTGGCTTTGTGCAATTTAAGGTCGGCGCAGGCGCCAAATGGAGTCAGAACAATGTCACTTACCAAGATGATAAAGAAATAAGCGGGAAATACGGTCCGACGATCAATTACTATACTGAACTTAAGGCGGGACTGGCTTTTTAAAAAGGCGATCCAAACCGACAAAAGACACAAATATGCCCTGGGAGGCAGCCTTGGGCCAATCCGATGAAGCGTTTGCGGAGGGAGTAGGTATCTTTCGATAAGGAACGCCCGAAAACAAAAAAGGGCTTGCTGATGCGGCAAGCTCTTTTTTGTGATGCTTTTGTGATAGAGTACCCCACCTTTGCAGAAAATCAAACAAATAATTTATGCATCGCTTGCTTGTTTTTTTTCGTTTCTAAGCCTCTTCGACGTTCAACGTACGCTGCAATTCGTCCACCAAAGCGAATAATTGCAACACAGAACGCCCACCGATGCGAATGTCGCCATTGTTTCCGTCTATTTCGATTACCGTCACGCCAGCCGAATTTTTCACGCGCACATCGCCATTGGAGCCTTCGCCGCCGAGGTGGATATTGCCGTTGCCGCCGTCAATGTGGACCGTGGTTTTGCCCTCTGCGTTCTTCAGCGCAAGGTCACCTCGGGTGCCTTCGCCGCCAAAGTAGCCATTGCCATTGGAGCCATTCAGGTGGATCGTCATCTGGCCTGCGGCATTTTTCACGCGCACATCGCCGTTGGAGCCTTCGCCGCCGAGGTGGATATTGCCGTTGCCGCCGTCAATGTGGACCGTGGTTTTGCCCTCTACGTTCTTGACTACTACATCGCCTTGGTGCCCACCGCCGCCGATGAGGAGGTTGGCAGTGCCGCCGTCGAGGTGCGTAGTCAGGTTGCCCGCTGCATCTTTCAGGCGCAGGTCGCCGTTGTGGTCTTGGCCGCCCATCGTGATATTCGCTCCGCCACCGTCAATGCGGACGGTCGTACGGCCCTTGTTGTCGAGCATGATGATGTCGCCGTCTTGGTCGTTGCCACCGAGGCGGAGATTGCCCACGCCGCCGTCGAGATGGATGGTGAGGCGATCGTTGTCATTTTTGAGGCGGATATCGCCGTTGTGGGTGGAGCCTCCGAGCGTGATGTTTGCGCCTTCGCCCGTGAGCGTGATGGTGTTGTTGCCTGCGTTGTCTTGTACTTGCAGGGCGTTTACTTCTTGTGCTGCCATAAGAAACTTGTCTTTTTTTGAATAAAGTTATTTAATTACCAGCGTGATATTGATTAATAATATGATGTTGAGATATTAGGTTGATCATCAAGATAATATCCCAATATCACAATACCAATCAATATCGGTTTGGTACTTATTGAAATAAAGTGCAAAAGTCGCACAAGTAATCACAGCAAGTGTTTAAGCCAATGTTAGGTTTGGGTGAAATTTACGTAAATTCCCTACAATCCATAGCAATATGACAACTGCCCATCGTCTGGGAAACGCGGGATGAGTACCCAAAACCGCAAATCCGGGAAAGCCTGCAAGGAAAGAAAAAGCCGCCAAAATTGTTCCGCCGCTTCCCCGTCTTCCGGATTGTTTTGGGGTTTTCCGGCGGGCAAAAGTTCGAGCTTCCCGGCAGTTTTCAAATAATTGATGATCAAATGATGGATGGCCGCCCGGTACTCGCGTGGGTCGTCAAAATCTTCCGGACGGATATCTTTGCTTTGGAAGGTTGCGATCTTGTTGAACACGGAGCCAGGGGTCAGGTAATCGTGCAAGACCGTGTTCAAGGCTTGCCGCAGCAGGCTCGAAAACGAGCGGTACTCCGCGCCAAATTGCGTTCGTTGTGCTTCAAATTCGGCTTCAGTGGCAATGATCTGCAAGTTTGGCAAACCAAACTCCTCCAAGGTGACACGCTGGATTTGTTGTTCCAAGGTCAATTTTTCGGGCAAAAAACCGTCGCACCAGCTGGCTTCCAGGCCGCCGTCGCGGTTTGCCGTGATGACTAAGCGGAGGTCGGTCTTTTTCGGCATTTCCAGCCCAAAGGCCCAAACGTGTTTAAAATCCGGGGCAAACATGGGCGAAACGGGAAAGTCTGCGTTGCCATCTAACGAAAGTAACTGCAATGTCCCCGTTTCGACGTACTCCCGCATGTAAAAATCAAGCCAAGGTATGGTTCGTAATTTAGGTCTTCGAGTTAAGAGTTCCTTGATTGTCAATACTTTATCAATAATACCTTCAGCCATGGCCGGGGTGCGGTGATGATATTTTTGTTCAAAAAGACCTGCACTTGGGTTGATTAGGACTTTTAAAGCATCATTAGTCCGGGTATAATTCATGACTTGAGTGAGTAAATCGGCATGAGCATCGTGAAAAATAGCTTTTTTAGAGTGGCATAAAGTCTTACGAATCAATCTTTTGGACTTTATCTCCTCAATAAAAGTAGTGGCTTCCGCTAACGTCCGCTTCCCATGATGCACTGTCTGAATAAATGATGTTTCCGGCAAAACTGCCACAAATGTCCACCTGTCTCCTTGATTCTCACCCAAAGAGGGTGTCGCAATGGCATCATTTATCTCTTCTTCTCAAATTTTCGTTTTTTTTCGAACAAATGACCAAAATTCATCTATCTGAACTTGCTCCAATTTCATCTCTTGTTGCATATGGGCTGTAAAACCATTTACTTGATGGCTCGCTAAAACGATCCATGACCGAAGGCTGTCGGCCGTCACATCTTCTGTCCGGCATACTGCATTAACACCCATCCCACTTACTAATAAACTTAATAAGCGAATAATTTTATCTAATGGTGTGTGTAGCCGATAAAACATTGTACCTTTCCGTACCGAAAATATCGTTTTACATGGCTTGCAGTACACCTGACCTTTCTTCAGACTATGAATCTTTACATTGTTCGCCTGGTTGTCCGTAGCAACCACATTCCTTGTTGTCGCAATGTTGATGTAATATAAACGTTTCAAATTCTGTTCTTTCCATAGGGACGCAAAGACAACATACTTTTATCGTTTAGCACCCGAAATTGTACTTATTAGGGAATCAACCCATTAAGTTTAAAAGATAAAGATACTTTTACAAAAAGTGCAAGCGTTTTTTTTCGGTTTGGACAGCCTACGCTCCGAGGTCGTATGGCAAAAAGCATTTCAAAGCGGCTGGATAGTTACAAAATTTTTATGTTGATATTCAAACATCGTTTTTTTTATTTTAGAGGTTTGCCACATGTTAATAAATATCCAAGTGGCTTGAATGGAACACAACTAAGTACTGGTGTCAAGTGGAACAAAATAGTGCATCAGCCCCCAAATCCTTGCAAGCGTTCAATCGCATCGTGCGCCCTAAATGCCGTATTGCCGTTCAAATGCTCAAACGCCACAATCGAGCGCAGCATCAGGCCCATTTTCACTAACGGTATTCCATCTTCGTAAAAATGTATCGGCAAGCGTTCTATTGGCGGGAGCGGTTTCCTGCCTTCTTCTTCCAAAAAATACTGGGTTGCATGCAAAGCGGCTGCCCCGGTTATGCCGCGCGCTATCAGGGATGCCATGAAATTTTCAAAAACACTTGGGTCATGTATCCGAATATCTTTCTCTGGGAACAATAAATCCAAATTTTTCATGGTGTTCACATTTTCGGGGCTATCGGTAAAAATGAAATTGTAGGCATCCATCTCCGTCACTTTCATGTCTTGTCGGCGTATGTGCTTATCAAAAAACTCCAAGGCATAGAGGGCGCGTTCTTTGCAAAGCGTGCGGATGCTCAGGTGTTTTTCTTTGGCATTCAAAAAGATAGTGGCTAATACTATAGGAGCCTTAGGATTATTGTTTCCGGTGGTTTTGAAGGCTCCATTTTTGGATTCAGCCTCGTAATACCATTGGAAGCAGCGGCCCAATTCCACCGTTTTGACGCACTGTAACTTGTCAAAAGATTTCAATATGGCAGCGGGGTTCTGGATTTTGTAGTGCAGCCGCACGGGTTGCACAATCTCGCCAGTAAAAGTAATCATGGGTACTGGTTTCTCGCTTTTTTTTGAAAAGATGTTGAGCATAAAAGGACAAGTAAAAACATGACAAATTTGCTGTAAGACGAATAAGGTTTTCAAATATTGCGGGCTACTTTATTTCTCCTTGAGTAACTATGCTTTTGTATTTTGGGTCGTCTCTGTTTTCCCACATTATATACTGCAAGTAGCTAGGTTTTGTGCATGAATATATTTTATAAATCATTGGTAATCCGTTTTTTATATTGATTGTTTTATTTCGATCATGCACAAAACCTGCCGACGCGTGGTATAACAAAAATTTCAAAAGTTGACAAACCTCAACTCACTCGCTCCGCAGCGACTTCACCGGATTGGCTAATGCCGCTCGCACGCTCTGAAAACCCACCGTTAAAAACGCGATCGCCGCTGCTGCTGCGCCCGCTACTGCGAACATCCACCATTGCATGTCAACGCGATAGGCAAAATCAGCCAGCCAGCGTTGCATACAATAGTAGGCAAGGGGCGAAGCGATGAAGATGGCGATGACCACTAATTTTAGGAAGTCTTTGGCCAAAAGGCTCGTGATGCCGGCCACCGAGGCGCCGAGCACTTTGCGGATGCCGATTTCTTTGGTGCGTTGCTCGGCGGTGAACGTTGCTAACCCAAATAAACCAATGCAGGCGATGAGGACTGCTAACCCGGCAAACAACCCGAAAACATGACCCAATTGCTGTTCAGTGCGGTATTGTGCGTTGAACTGGTCGTCCAAAAACTTCATTTCGAGGGGTGTTTCGGGCCAGACGCGCTGCCAGAGCGGTTGTACTTGCGCCAAAACATCGGCTGTGTTTTCGGTCGCTAATTTTAGCGACACATAGCCACTCCGCAACCATTTCCGGCAGTAATAAATCGTGGGCCGGGTTGGTTCTTTGAGCGATTCAATGTGAAAATCAGCCACTACCCCGTGGATGCGGATCAGGTACTCGGGCGAACGCTCAAAGACGACGGATTGCCCGATGGCCGCCTCGGCAGACGGGAAGCCCAGCATTTTCAGGGCTGTTTGGTTGATCAGCACGTTTTGTGCCGAGGCTTCGTCGTTGGGTGAATCAAACACCCCGCCCGCCAGCAGCCGAATGCCGTAAGTCTCAAAAAAAGTTTTTTCTACATCCAAAAAATAGGTAGTACCCTGCCCTGAAGCGGCCGGGTTGCCCACCCAGGTCAACCGGTTGCTCGTGCCTTCGAGCGTGGTAACCCCGATACCGGGCACCATGTACGACACCGCTACCGACTTCACGCCGCTGATGCGGGCCAGCTCCTGTTTCAGGTACGACATTTTGGGCGCATTGATCGAGTCTAAGCGCCAGTCATTTTTCGGCATCTGGAGCGTGACGATTTGATCCAGAGACAACCCTTTGTCGTGTTTTTTTAAAAAACTTAACTGTGACCGGATCGTGAAAACAGCCACCAGCAATACCATGGAACAGGCAAATTGAAACACCACCAATCCGTGGCGGGCACCGATTTTTTCGCGTTTCGTTTGAACAAAATTCCCTTTTAAGGTGCGAAGCGCTGAAAAGCCCGAAAGGGAGAGGGCCGGCCAAAAACTGGCTGCTACCACACTCGTGGCCCAAAGACCGGCTGCCAGCATCCAAAATGTGCCGTCGTAGCCCGGCAATACCGCCAGCGGCCTGTCTACCAACGCAGAAAAAACGGGCATAACCGCCACCACGATGCCCAACGCCCCGACGAGCGCGATCAGGTTGAGTACCGCTCCTTCCAACAAAAATTGTCCCACCAATTGCCCCCGACTGGCCCCGATGGCTTTGCGTACCCCCACTTCACGGGCGCGCTTTAGCGCACGGGCGGTGCTTAAGTTGATGTAATTGACAAAAGCGATCAATAGCACCAAAGCCGCCACAATACCCAAAAATCGCACACTCCGTGCCGAGCCATTCGGCTCAATTTCGTAAGTCAGGTTGGAGTGCAGGTGGATGTCCGTGAGCCGCTGCATACCGAGGCGGATACCTTCTTTTTCGAGGAAATTGTGGCTGTATTCGGCCAATTTTGCCTGAACCCTGGCCGGGTCAGCCTGCGGCGCGAGTTGGAAATAATTGTATTCCCAGTACGTTTGCCAATTGTCCTGATGGCCGTGGGTATAGCGGGTGGCGTAACTGGCTAACGCATTGAACTTGATGTGGGTATTGGCTGGCGGGTTTTCCACCACGGCTTTTACCGTGAAAAGCCCGTAGAAAGGCTCCGCCGGGATGCGCACGGTCTGCCCAATTGCGGCCTCCACGGTTCCATAAAGCCTTTCGGCGGCAGCACGCGACAATACTAAGGAAAACGGCTCGTCGAGACTCGATTCGAGTACTCCGGCCAATGCTTTTTGGGGAAACAGGCGCAAAAAACCCGGATCTGCCAGCCAGGTACTTTCTATCCTGACCGGCTCCTGATTTTTCAAAAATACAAAATTAGGTTCACTCCGGTTAAAAACGCGGGCGTAGTCTGTTACTTCTCCGGGCAGGTCGTTTTTTAGCGAAGGGCCCAGCGCCGAATGGGTATTGGCATCTTCGGTGACAACGGCACCGTTCACCACCGTTTGGTTAAATCCGCGCCAGATGTGGTCGGCGTTTGGGCCCTGGCGGTCGTAACTCCGTTCAAAACGCACGTACTGCACAATCAGCAGACAGGCAGCGGTACCCACCGCGATACTAATGAGGTTGAGCAAACTGAAAAAGCGGTTCTTCCAAAGGCTACGAAAGGCCAAGGCTAAATTATTGACAAACATATTATTATTTTTTAATATATATATTCAAGGGCAAGCCCGACGGCTAACCAAAAAGCCAAAAAACTGTACAGCAATGATTCCTGTAAAAACTGTCGGATTAGCCCCCCCCTTTGTGCGCTCAATGCTTTGCGGATACTCACTTCTGACGACCGCTTGGAAGCCCGGGCCGTGGAGCGGTTCATAAAATTGATGCCGGCAATCAGCAGGGTGAAAAACGCGATGGAACACAAAATATGCCGGTATTTTATACTACCATTGGGCAGCAGGTTGCGCAGGAAATTTTGAAATAATTAGACAGCACGATGAAGCATATAGGATGAAGGATGAATCCTGCAACTTACGCATGATCAGGAAAAATCCAAAACGACATTTATTTACCCGTTATCTACTGCATACGCCGTGCCTGTTTTACAAGTATTTCATTTTCAATTATTTATAAAAATAAACACACCTTTCTTTGTTCGATTTCGGACAGGAGAGCGTGCGTTAGCGGACACAGAAAATACGCACTTAAACGTTTGTAACCCACGTTTGCGAAATTTTTAAGCCCGGCACGTTCGCAGAAAAAACGAATAAAGCAGTGGTGGTTCATCTCGACTGGTAACAGCAAGGGGCAAGCGATACAAATCGTAAGCAGTAAGGAGTACCGTGCTTCGCCAAACAAGGCCCTGCGACTTCTAAACCCCTTAACCTATCAACCCCTAAACCTTTTGATTGACGATTGATTATTACATTATATATGATTGTTGATGGATCTGTGTGCACCGCTCAATTCCTCAAATATTCAGTTCCTCAACCCCTCACGTTTTGTGAGAAATTGGGCGGTCTATGGCAAACTTAAACCCTTAGCGAACCACGGAACGCCCTTGCACCATAGTAAGATTGTGCACCATTGTGATACACGAAGACATTGCCGTAGCGAAAATCACCAAAAAGGGCACCACCGAGTTCTCGGATTTCAGAGGGTGTTTTCAACCAACTCGATGTTTTCGCATCGAACGCTCCCAGTTGCTGCAACGCTCGATATTGTTCTTCCGTAAAAAGTTCAATACCCATTTCAGCAGCCATATCAATAGCGTTGTCCCCTGGTTTATGTTCTTTCCTCGACGCTAATCCTTCACGGTCGTAACAAACACTTCGGCGGTCTTTCGGACTTTCCGCTGAACAATCATAAAAAATGTATTCGCCCGTCTTTTCATCATGACCAACAACATTCGGTTCACCGCCCGTATTTTCCATTACATGGAGCGACCACAGTTTTCCCGCATGCGCGTCTAACCTTGCTTGTACTTCAGCCCATTCAAGACCTTTATGGCGACCCCTGTTTTTCTCAAAACGGGCTTTTAAGGTGTTCAATAGTGCTTCACGTTCTTGTATGGACAATTCTTTTTTCATTCTATTCATTTATTTATTTTTGTGGCAAAGATACAAAATATTGAACTTGGCGCAAGGCCGCTGAAAAAGCACGAGGTGTTGCCACTAATTAGGCGGGGATATTTATTTGCTAAAACCCCTTGACAAAATGGTTTGACCGCTGTGGGCTACTCAAACTTTCGGATCCGCTCCAAGATATACAAAGCCGGTTCCCGCACTTCTGCTGCCACACTGTTGAGGAATGCGCTGCTGTCTTTTTCGAGCATGGCCGCTATGGCAACGTAGTAAGGCCTGAGCATCACATCATAACCTGATGGTTTAAGCACCTCCAATACCACCCGCCCCTGTCCGAGTTTCGCGGTGATGGCCGCAAAACGCCACCAATCATCCTGCGTTTCCGGTGAAAGACTGCCGCCGGTTTGCTGCAAGGCTTCGGTCAATGCCGTTTTGGCCAAGCCGATATTTTGATCGTAAAAGGCAAACAATGCCGCGTTAAGATGGTCATTATCGGGTTTAATCTTCGTCAGTTCTGTCAATTTCTGCAAAGCATCCTGGTATTTTGCTTTATCTAATAAGTCCAATGCAGCGGCAAACAATTCCCGCTCTTTTTTATGGATAAATTCCTTCGGTACGTCAAAATCGGCCAAATTAGCCCGGTCTTGCGTGGCCAAATTCAAGAGTTCGCCGTAGATTTTTTCGCGCAATTGTTGACCCATTCGTTTGTTTTTGAGTCCGTCGGCGAGCGCCATGTGCACACTGATCTGATCGGGGTGATCGGCGGCATTTTTAAGGGCGGTCTTCCCTATTTTGGGCAGGTCGTCGCCGTAGAGGGTCACCAAAAACTTGGTGAGGCACAGCAGTTCTTTTTGTTGCCGGCGGCTACTGCGGCGCATCAGGTACCAGATATTGAAAAAGCGTTCGCCCAACTCATAAGCGCTGCCTTTGGCCCGGTAGGCATCCTTGCGCACGATCCAGCCCACTTCCTCCAATCGGCGGAGTTGCGGCGAGAGGCTGGTATTTTCCAATTGGGTCAGTTCGCGCAGGGTTTCTAAGGTGACCGGATCCCAGTGCAGCGCGATGGCATCTAAAATGACCCGCATCTGGGGTGGGAGTTCCTCGAAAATGGCTTTGTACTCGGGGGTCACGGTATCCATAAGCCCTTCCAAGTCGGTGCGCACATTCGCCGACAGGCCCCCCTGTATGAGCGGGTAAAGCCTGACCATGATGCGCGGCGAGCCGCCGGTGAGGTGGTAAAGCGCGGCAAGTTGGCCCCGGTTGGCCGCCAAATTTTGATGAAATACGGGATTGCCCGTGATGGTGGCGAGGTTGCTCAAAACGTCCAATGCTTCCTCAAAACTGAGTTTTTTGAGGTGGTGCATTTGAAAAGCATCGTAAAATGGCGCGGCGTATTGCACCGTATCTTCAATGATATTGGCGCTGGCCCCCACCAAAACGGGGGCACCATTTTGCATTAATACCGCGCGGAGTTGGTGTTGCTCTTCCGTGGGCAGGCCGTCAAAAACGAGGTTGAGGTTGTCCACCAGCAAGACCGCTCGTCGGCCTGTGCGCTGCATCCAGCCCTCAAAATATTGGTACATTTCCATGGCCGAGATTTGCTTGGCATTTGCCGCTCAGGTCTGCACGTCTCGATCTAAGGCTTCGAGTTGGCTGCTGCCTCCTTCGCGGTCGAGGGCATCCGCGAGGGCATCTAAGCAATAACCGGCACAAAGGATACATTTTTGCAAATATACAAATTTGTAGATGTACAAATTTGTATTTATACAAAAATGTATTTATAAAAACGCGGACTTGTTGTTTTGATTGAGCTGGTGAATCTTGGATTTCCACGCTTCATTGCAATTTTACCCCGCTTCGCCCCGGTATTTTTGATTGTCTTACTGCCTGCCTTTATCTTTGCATCATCCTTTAGGGGCATATACCACACTCGGTCAAGTCCACCATACTCAATCATGACACCAGCACAAATCACCCTCGTTAAAAAGAGTTGGCGACTGCTCCGAGCCATCAACCCGGCGGTGGTGGCAGACGCTTTTTACGCCAAACTTTTTTTTGATCAACCCGATCTGCGCCGCATATTTCCCACGGACATGGAGGCGCAATACCAAAAACTGATGGATATGCTCACCGCGATGGTCGTTCGGTTGGACCATATCGCAGACTATCAGCAAGAAATCAAGACGCTGGCCCGGCGGCACGAAGGTTATGGCCCAACACCGCAACACTATATCATGGTGGGAGAAGCCTTATTGTGGACGCTGGAGCGCGGCCTCGGCGATGATTGGGACGAAGAGACTGCCGCCGCTTGGGCAGCTTGCTATGGCATGATTGCCGGAGCGATGATGGAGCCAGCAGACCCCAAATAGCCTGTCCATCGTTTGTGAATATTGCACCCGTGTATTTCTGATTAAATTGCCGATAACGCCAATGGGTATCTCCGCCCCTTCGTTTTGGCCTGTTTCCGGTACGCAAAATTCCTTTTTTATCCGCTACTTACGTGTCGAAAACAACGTTTTTCGGTATTTGACTACCTTAATGTTGGGCCAACGCCTACCATTTCAAGGTGGTCTTTTTTTTGAGATTACTGTTTTTTAGGTCGAAAATGGATTTTATATCGGCAATCCGTGATTTATACAATTCTTTGGAAAACTTGTGTAACAGCAGCCAATTTCAATGTCCCCACCTTTGCATCGTGAAAATTGTTTCACAAATTTTTTTTAATGAAATCATTCAAAATGAAAAAAATATGAAAAACGGAATTCAATCGCTATTTGTATTAGCGATCACCTTGCTAATAACCTCGCTCAGTAACCTGAATGCACAAAGAAATGAGTTCCTCAGCAGGGGCAATTTCTCCATTGGTTCCGGGTTAGGTTATACCAATTCGGTTGCCACTATTGAGATAGACAATGGAGGCAAAGTACAAAAAGGCGGTATTACTGCTTATCAAGTCCACGTAACACCTTCTATTGGTTATTTTCTGGCTAATAATTTTGTGCTGGGCTTAGGAATGGATTATTTGGTCAACTCATCAAAGGATACCAATGCGGGTGTCAATGGTTCGCAAAGCACTTCTGATACAAAATTATTATTTGGGCCGTATTCAAGGCTTTATTTTCCATTTGCCGGCGATCAGGCGTTGTTTCTTGGGGTAGTGTACGGCTACGGAAAATCTGAAACACAACTTTCTACCGCCGGCGACCGACAAAAGGTTCATACGGTGCTCTCTACTTTGGGTTTTGGTCCCGGCTACACTATCTTTTCGAATAATTTCATTGCGTTGGAAGCCCAGGCGAAATACAATTATGGCATCAGTCAAAGCGATTTTATCGTAGATGGCGTCAGCCAGTTTGCCCGCACCCGTGTTACTGCGTGGGATTTTACGGTAGGTGTTCATTTTTATTTTGCAGGTCGCAATGCTTCAAATTAGGTTTCCATTAATACTCAATTATTCCCAAGCATTTAATCACAAAACACTACAACAATTATGTTATACCTTAACTGGGTTCGCATCACCGGGGCGTTTATGCTTCTATTGTCAACCTATGCTTGCATCAAAGACCCAAGCACGAATACAACCGTTGAAAAAAACGGCTATGCTCGAATTACGATCACTGATGCTCCGGTTGACGATCCGAATGTGAAGTCTGTTTTCCTGACCATTGCTGATGTCAAAGTGGACGGTAAATCATGGGCTGGCTTTGATGGAAAAACCACATTCGACCTTATGGCCTATCGAAGGGGAGAAACTAAACTCTTGGGCGAGGGTGCACTCGATCTTAAAGTGTACAATGAAGTGGTGCTGATATTCGATACCGAAACGGATGCAAACGGCAATAGCCCCGGTTGCTACGTGTGGGACAGCACTCATACCAAAAGAAAACTCAATGGTGGCAGTCAAATGTCGCTTAAAGTAAAAGGTCGTTTTGAACCCAAAGCGGGAGATACAACAGACGCGATCATTGATATGGATCTTCGAAAATCCATTGTTTATCAGGTTGGGTCCGTCAATGAATTCAAGTTTGTGACCGACCCGGAACTGGCAACTTCCGTTCGGCTTTTGGATAAATCAAACACGGGTATTATCACTGGCGATTGTACGGATGGTGTATCTTTCAGTGATCTGGTGGTGGTTTATGCTTATAAAAAGGGTACATTTGATAAAAAGGTGGAGCAGATTGCGCAAGGATCATCCCGCATTCAATTCAAAAATGCCATCACCAGTTCGGTGGTTAAGCCCGACGGTGCCTATTACCTCTCCTCCATGGAAAGCGGCAGCTATGAACTTCATTTTATTTCCTATAGAACGGAGATAGATGGCAGGTTGTACGCCATTGGAGAATTGCAAATTGCTTCCATTGACACCCTGTTTGACCCACTTTCATTGATGGTATCCGCCAAAGGAAACCTGAGTTTTGATTTGATGGTGACGGGTATTGTTTTCTTCTAGGAACTATTGGATAATAATGTTTTTCCAAAATATAAGGAACGGTGTAAAAATAAAGTAACAATCTTATCTGATTTCTTTTCACTCAGATTGCCCATCTTTTTGTTTAAATAGCCCCACTATTAGCCTAAAAATATGGTTATTTGAGCAAAACCAATCTACCTAAGTTTAGCGCTTTATACTGACACCGTTCCTTAGATTGTGCAATGCGTGAATTTTGTAATTCTTATTAGAAATTATGTAACAGTTAAAGCGCCAAACTCAACCACCTTTGTACCGTGAAAATTATTTCACAATAACATTTAATGATCAATCAAAATGAGTAAAATTATTATGACGCTCGCAATCATCGTGTTGATGATGACTGGAACGTTTACGACGGGTTGCCAATCATCCGGTCAGAAAGTAGATGACGCAAAAAACAAAGTAGAAGATGCCCAACAAGACTTGAAAGCAGCCCAACAAAAAGACGCTGAAACAGCAATGCAAGCCGCTAACAACGAAGAATGGCAGATTTTTAAAACGCAATCCGAGATAAAAATCAAGGAAAATGATGCCAGCATAGAAGAACTCAAAGAGAAAATGAAAAAGTCCGGTAAAAATGTGGATGCTATTCTTGCTAAGAACATTGAATCTTTGGAAAAAAAGAACAAAGACTTGAGTAGCAAAATTGACAGCTACGACAAAAATCGGAGCAACTGGGAATCTTTTAAGCGGGAATTCAACTCTGATATGGATGCCTTTGGAACTGCTTTTAAGGATTTGACTATAAATAATAAAAAATAATACAAACAAATTAAAATATGTATAACCTTGAATAATAGTGTTTAATTGAAAATTGAAACTCAATAACACTTGTTCAATAATACATAAGTAACTAATTACACTTAAAATAAATACAATGGGAAATTTACTGTATGTCATCGCTGTGGTCATGATTCTCTTCTGGGCAGTTGGCTTTTTTGCCTACAGTGCAGGTTCGATTATTCATGTTCTGCTGGTCATTGCAGTCGTCGCAGTTTTATTGCGGGTCATTGATGGCCGGAGAACGATTTAACAACTGCAACAACAACAATTAACAACAACAACAACAACAATTAACAATCAATTTAACTAAAATTATGGAAAATTCAGACAGTTCATCCCGAGTGATTGGCGCATTGCTGGTAGGAGCACTTACCGGAGCGGCCGTAGGACTTTTGTTTGCACCTCACAAAGGCAGTAAAACCCGTCGCAAACTAATGAATGGTGCCATGGATATGGCCGATGATGTAAAAATGAAATTAAAAGAAGAGGCTTCTGCTTTGCGTCAAAAAGCAGAAATACTCGAAGGGGCCGCTATGGATAAACTCCACGAAGTAAGCACGTTGGTGAAAAGCAAAATGGACGGTGTAAAGCATACTGTATAAATACTGATACCAATGCAGGAAAATGGAAAATTAGAAATACTCACGGACGGCTTAGAAACCTATTTGGAGACAAATGCTGAACTGCTCAAACTGGAAGCCACGGAGCAAACAGTATCTGTAGGCTCAGGTCTCATAAGCAGTTTGCTGATCGCCATGATTGGTGCCTGGGTAGTGCTTTTTGCCAGCCTTGGAGCAGCTTTTAGCCTTTCTACCTATTTCCGAAATAACTATTCAGGGTTTGTAGTGGTAGCCGGGTTTTATTTTTTGCTGCTACTGGTTTGTTGGGTTGGCCGAAAAAAGTTTATTCAAATCCCATTGCGGGATTTAATGGTTCGGGAACTTTTCGATACTAAAATTAAATAACGATGGAAAACAACATGATCACGGGGTACTCCGATTTGGTACAGCAAATCGCGCAATTGAAAGTAGCAAGACGCCAGCAAGAAGCAACGCTAAAACAAGACCTTAGGGCATTAACACAAAGTTTAAATCCCGTTGCAATTGTAAAAAAATCGCTTTTTGAACTCGTCAATGATAGAGAGCTACAGCTTAATCTAACAAAAATTGGACTGATTTCAAGCGCAGACTTTATTATTGACAAAATTTTGGGCAGAAACCGCAGTGTAAAAGGTTTTCTGAGTTCGGTTTTAGTGGAGACTTACACGGCTTCATTGATCAGTGAAAATGCAGCGGATATCCTGTCGGGCATTCGCAAAACAATACTTCTTTTTAAAAAATAGACCTGTTGCGATGGATGACGCTCTATTCAGAATTCAAGATTTTTTTTAACCTGCTTTTCCTACTTAGGGACGGTAAAACAATAACTTATCAAAATTCTTCGGCAAATCATGCCTAATTGTTACAGGTTATTTTTTGGCTATCCCTTACGGTTGGTTTAAAACTATTTAGAATTTAACTTTGAACTACTCGAGTTACTTGGCTTGAGCGCTCCATCGCAACTAGTTTTATTTAAAACAAACAATTATACAATGAAAAAATTAATTACTGCTGTATTAGTTGGGATAATTATGGTTATCTCTACCCCAATGCAATCCTTTTCGCGAACTGCGGAAAATTTAACAACCACTGTTTTCGACAAAAAACAATCTGATGAAAATCAGTCCAAAGTGTTAGTAACGAGATTGGACGAGCTAAAAGCCATGGATTTCTCATCGCTCTCTTTCAGAGAAAAAAGGGCCGTAAAAAAAGAAGTTCGCACCATCAAAAGACAATTAAATAGCATTGAAGGCAGAGGTCTTTACCTCTCTGCGGGTGCTATTATTATCATTGTCTTATTATTAATTCTTATTTTTTAAGACTCATATAGCCTTCTATTAATGGAAAATTGTTTGCCCGGCAATGAATTCGGACAATTCGATTAATATAATGCTATCGTAAAATCCTTCTTGTTATGAAACTGATCTTAGTGATTCAAGTAATATGTGTGCTCCTTTCCAGCCTGTTAAATACCCATAAATTGCCCTTGGCTTGCGCTTCGGATGCACCTTTGGCTATTGAAAAAAGCACTGCTGAACCGAAGCGCATTATGTGGGCAAGCCAAGATACGGTTTTCTATCAAGAAGATTTACACCTGAATTTTTCGGATTCACACGGTTCATGCCTCGGTGTAATTGCCCCGGACGGACATTTCTTTTATGTCGTTTTCCCGGATCAACCTGAATATGGAAAATTACGTCCTTTGGTGTCCAGCAAAATTTTTTTGTCACTTAATACATTGACAATCAACACAAAAAACTTGAAATGTGACCCATACATTTATCAGGTGTACGAAAACAAACTCGTTTTTACGCAATCAGGTACTTACCGTTTTTTGCTTGGCGACAACCTCCATGTAGATGACGAATCGCTGTTAACAATGTTGAACATCACTTATTGTCATTTTGAACGACCATTATTTGCCAGTCAATAATATACTTATGCCAATTTACTAAAAATACGGTTATTAAAAATTTATGTCAATATCCCGGAAAAGAAAAATACCCTTTGTAAAGTACAATTGGTGAAACAAGGTGCCTGATTGATAGCAGGTGCATCAACACACTCCTTGCAAAGGAGGATAATGCAATGACACTTGGTTAAATATTTTTTCGTATCATTCTTTATCAACCGTGAATCAGGTAATATTTCTCCAAAATCAGGTAATTATCAAGAGCATAAAAGAGGCAATTTTGCACTTCACTATAAAACAAAATTTAGCATGTCCATCTTTAATTTATTAGTCACATTAATCATCGTAGGCGTTCTCCTATGGCTGGTAAACACCTACGTTCCAATGGACGGAAAAATTAAAAATATTCTTAATATAATTGTTGTCATATTCGTCGTTCTTTGGCTGTTAAGGGCCTTCGGCCTTTTAGATTCAATACAGAATATGCGCATTTGAAACGTAGAAGACCTTACAATCCGCTGAATATACTTAGTAGTCGGTCCAGTAAATAGTGTCGAGTGTCTTTGAGCTGCACATTGATGCCAAGATCAACTCAACAGCAAGAACTTGACTGACTACTTAGTAAAACGTTTTTAATAATGCCACCCATTTTACCGGGCATTTGCGCAAAAAATGGTTCAGGCTGTTAAACTCACCCGAATTAATTTAAAACACTATGAGAAAATTTTTATTTGTTATTGTGGTGCTTAGCATTGCAATAGGTTTACAGGCACAAGTCAACTCAATTGGACCCACAGTTGGGTTCAACTACGCCCGATTATCTGAAAGAGACAATGCTCGTCCATCTTTTAATTTTGGTATCCTCTACAATTATAGTATTTTTGAGCGTTCGGGCTTGGGTCTTGAGGTGCTTTATTCGCAAGAGGGTTCAACTACCAAAATCGGTAACGTCAATTTTACCAATGCGTTAAATTACCTACGGATACCCCTTGAATTCAATTATTACTTTGGAACGCTAAAAGATGATTTTCGACCGAAAATTTTTGCGGGTCCTTCGTTTGCATTTTTAGTGGGTGGTGAATCGAAGTCACAAATTGGTAGTACCGAAGTGAAATACAATTCCAAAGATATCTATGAATCTTTTGATGTTGGTTTTCTGGCAGGTGTCGGTTTTAATTATCGATTGGCCGATATGCTTTGGCTTAATTTTGATGCAGGTTACACACACGGTTTTTTAAATGTTGACAAAGGAACTAACCCCGGACTCAAAAATCGCCTTATTAATGTTAACCTCGGGGTGGCTTACGGATTTTAAATAGTCCACAATCAATAGTAGGCAGTCCACAGTCTCACAAACTCTTGATAGTAAGGTAATTAATGAAATTAAAAACTACTATTATTTCTATTTAGGAACTGCGAAAGAATAACTTATAATAACTAGTCGGAAAATTACTTCCAATTGTTATAAGTTATTCTTTGCCTGTCCCTTACTTACTTAAATAAGGAACGATTAAATAATAACTTAAGGAACGAGTAAATAACAAATTGGGCATTTCAGGTAGATCATTTTTGGGTCAGACAACCATCTTTTTCACACAGAACACCCAATGCTCACCACTAAATAATTCATTTTAAAAAACAATTCGATGAAGCAAATTACAACATCACCCCAAAATGGAAAATACGAAACCCTTGATTCACTATTTGGCCCCAAAGATGACCCGATCCAATTCCCCAATGATCCGGGTTATGAATCGTACCCTGCCGAGGACGACATTTATAACAAATCTGTAGAAACTGACGAAGACCCCACGGATAGCGAAGATATCGACAATCTCCTGGACAATGACCTGGACGTGCCAGGCTCCGAATTGGACAACGCCCAGGAAGATATTGGCAGCGAAGATGAAGAGAACAACTATTACAGCATTGGCGGTGACAATCACGATGACCTTGATGAATCCAACGATGATTTAATGAATCAATAAAATCTACCTAAAATGCAAGCAACTGCACCATTCACACCAACAGCCGTACCCACCAAAACAAAATGGGTACTCGACGTTTCGCACAGCGAAATCGGTTTTAAGGTAAGGCACCTCATGATTTCAAATGTCAAAGGCGTTTTCAGGGAATTTGAGGCAAACATCTACACTACCGGCGAAGATTTTATGACCGCTGAAATTGATTTCTGGATCAATCCCGCATCCGTTGACACCGGAGACACCAAACGCGACGGCCATCTGGCTGGCCCCGATTTTTTTGACGCTGAAAACCACAAACAGATTTCTTTTACCGGGAATACCTTTGAAAAGAACGGCAAGGGCGACAATTTCACCTTGTACGGCGAACTTGCCATGAAGGGCATCAGCAAACAGATCAAATTGGAGGTTGAGTTTGGCGGCGTAATGAAAGACCCTTGGGGTAACCACAAGGCAGGGTTCACGATTACCGGGAAAATTGATCGCAGCGACTGGGGACTGAACTGGAACACGGCCTTGGAAACTGGCGGCTTTTTGGTGAGCGAACAGGTCAGCATTAATTGTGAAGTGGAATTAACAAAACAATCATGATTACTTTTATAAAATATGAAAAACAAAACAACACAAGTATACGAAATCTCCGACACCTATGCTGAAACAATGCAGCAGGAATGTGTATGGGTAGAACCTAAAAGATCACCTCACCCAACGTGGTATTGGTTTATGATTTGGTTGAATAATGACTGCGCTCAGGAAAATAATGTCTACGAAAATGCAGGTTCCGGCAAAGTTTTTGGGCATAAAATATAAAATTCAAAATGCCCCAAAAAAAACCAAACTCCAACAAATCAAAATCGGTCGCCGTCATAGTCGCCCACCCCGACGATGAAACTTTATGGACAGGTGGAAGGATGTTGAGTTATCCAACTTGGCAGTGGTTCACGCTTTGTCTGTGTCGCGGAAGTGATGCAGATCGTGCACCGAAATTCTACCGTGTATTAAAGATTTTACAATCAGCAGGGATCATGGGCGACCTTGATGACGGCCCGGAACAAATACCTTTGGCGGACGAAGTGGTGCAACGGGCTATTTTGGATCTTTTGCCACCAAAGCATTTCGATTTGATCATTACCCACAGCCCGGCGGGCGAATACACAAGGCATCGCCGTCACGAAGAGGTCAGCAAGGCCGTGATCGCACTTTGGAACGCAGGAAAAATCTTAGCCGACGAACTCTGGATGTTTGCCTACGAAGACGGAAATAGGCAATACCTGCCCCGACCCATGGCGCATGCATCCATTTTCCGGGTGCTGCCCGCATCAATTTGGCTCAAGAAATACCGTATCATTACCGATATATATGGTTTCAAAAAAGACAGTTTCGAGGCCGAAACGACACCACACGCCGAGGCTTTTTGGCAATTTACAAATCCGCAAGATGCGAGTGAATGGCTTAAAAACACACAAAAAACAGCATGAAAGTCTTAGTTTTATATGATTATCCACCATCGCCCGGCGGCCTCGCTACCCAGGGCGATTTGCTTTACAAAGGCTTACTCGAACTGGGGGTGGATGCCCACGCAGCGCACCTCGAATCGGCGCAGGAAAAAGAATGGTATTACCGATGGTTTGAACCGGATGTCGTGGTGGGGGTAGGTTATTGGGGTCACACGCCGCAATTGGTCTTGCACCCGCAACGCTACGGGGTACAGCCAGTGCCTTGGCTCGTGGCGGATGGCTACATCGCCAATTATCAGGAAGTGCTCAACGCGCTGCCGCTCATTTTGGTTACTTCGCATTGGGTAAAAGAAATGTACGTCCGCGACGGTGTCCGGGCGGACATCATTGAAGTCCTGCCCGTCGGTTGCAACACGGATGTTTTTGTGCCAAACCTCAAGAACGACCCGAAAATATTGGCCGTCCGCGAGTCGCTCGGTGTATCGCCCGACCAATTGATGATCCTCACCGTCGGCGGCGATGCCGCCTCGAAAGGCGCGCAGGAGGTGATGCAGGCACTCGCCATCATTGACACAGAGGCACCCGACTGGAAATACGTCTGCAAAGTGTGGCCGCAGCCCCGCACCAAATTCCAAAATTTGGCCGACCTGCAATTGGCCTCCGATCTCGGCATCGAAAAAAACGTCACCTACGCCACCAACACCATTTCACGCAATTTTATGCCCTACTTAATCGGGGCCTGCGACATCTACGCCGCCCCCTCGCGCCTCGAAGGTTTTGGGATGCCGCAAGTGGAAGCGGGGGCTTGCGGAAAACCCGTCATCGGCATCCGCGCAATGGGTATGTTGGACACGCTAGTGCAGGGCGAAACCGCTTTTTTGGCGGAAGTTGCCCAAAAAATCGTGGTCAACGAAGTATTGTTGGACGTAGAATCGGGTTTGGAAGATAAATTTTTATTGAAATTCAATACGCCCCGCACAGTAGATTATCGCGCCAACGTGCAGGACATCGCCAAATATTTACTCCTCTTAATGAACGATGCCGCCCTGCGCGAAAAAATGGGTAAAGCAGGCCGGGAGCGCGTAGTTGAGCATTTTGACTACCGCGTCGTAGCAAAACGTTTTGTACAGATCATGCAAGAAAAATTGGATATCACATGAAAAGCGAAGATCGGCAAGCCTTGGAAACCGCCAAAACCGCAGCCATCGAAGTGTTGCTGCACAATGCACATGGTCCCTTTCACGGGCTGCCACGCACGGCGGGCTGGGGCTACCCGGAACCTTACACGCGGGATTTGATGCTGGCCATTTTGGGCGTTGGCGTTTCAGACAATCAAGAACTCGTAGAAAGCACCCGAAAAGTACTCCAAACGCTCGCCAAAAACCAGACCGAGCGCGGGCACATCCCTTCGCTCGTACACGATGTGGACGACCGGGGTTCGAGCGACACGACGCCGCTGTTTCTGTTGGGTGTCGGCATTTTCAGAAAAATGACGGGCGACCCTCATTTTCTCACCAACGCGGCTCATAAAGCATTGATCTGGATGGAATATCAAAGTCCCTCCGACCGATATTTGGTGGCGCAGCAACCGACGAGCGATTGGCGCGACGAACAATGGGTCTTTGGCTACGGATTATTTGTCAATACCTTGGTTTACACTTATTTGCGACTGTTCGACAAACACGACCGGGCGGAAAAAGTGCGTCAAGAAATGGGGCGTTTTACGATCACGGGCGAGACCATCCACAAGCACGTCCACGAAGGATTGGTCGTGAAGCACAAGCCGTATTACGCTTTTTGGTCGTACAAAGTGCTGAGCAGCGAGCGGTTCGATTTGTTGGGCAACAGCCTCGCCATACTTTCCGGCATCGCATCGCCCACACGGGCCAACGAAATGGTTTCCTGGATTGAAGCAGAGTGTGAAAATATGCGGCAAAAAGGCGAGTTGGCCGTGGACTTACCGCCCAATTTTTTTCCCTTTGTCAACCCGGAAGACGCGGACTGGCACCCGCGATATGCCCTTTTCAACAACCCCGGCGAATACCACAACGGCGGCGTGTGGCCTTTTATCTGCGGGTTTTACGTGGCGGCTCTGGTAGCCGCCAAACGATACACGTTGGCAGAGGAGAAACTCGTGGCACTTGCCCACCTCGCGAAATTGTCGAACACAGGTTTTAATACGCCAAAGGTGGAATTTGGCTTCAACGAATGGATAAAAGCCCAGGATGGCAAGCCAATGGGGCAGAATTGGCAAACATGGAGCGCGGCACTTTTCCTGTACGCAGCAAAATGCGTAGAAGAAAAAGGAACTCCTTTTTTTAATGAAATGCGGGAATTTTAATTTAAAATAAGAAAGTGAACTTAATAGAAGCATTAAACTGGCGCTACGCCACCAAACAAATGACTGGTGCTGTTGTACCGCAAGCGAAACTCGACATCATCTTGAATGCCACGCTGCTCACGCCTACTTCATCGGGTTTGCAACCTTTTGAGGTCATTTTAATCAGCAACAAGGCATTGAGAGAAAAAATACTGCCCATTGCGCACCATCAACCGCAAATATCACAGGCATCGCACCTCATGGTTTTTGCCGCTTGGGACAATTACTCGCCTGAGCGGGTCAACGAGCATTTTTCTTACATGAACAAGAAAAGAAATATGCCCGATTCAACAACCGACGATTACCGAAACATGATGTTGGGTTTATTTGCTACACAAACACCCGAACAACATTTTCAACACGCTGCCAAACAGGCTTATATCGGCCTTGGTTTTGCCATGATTGCCGCTGCAACGGAAGAAGTGGACGCTACGCCCATGGAAGGATTTAATCCAGCAGCCCTTGATGTGTTACTGAATTTGAATGACACCGGTTTTAAAACGACCGTTATCTTAGCGTTGGGCTATCGGAATGCGGAAAAAGATTGGTTGGTGAAATTGAAAAAGTGCGAAAACCGTTGAGTGAATTTGTTGTTGAAATGAAATGAATAACATGACAAAGGTTTTAATAACGGGTGCAACGGGAAATGTCGGCACAACCGTCATCAATTCTTTGATGAAACTGAGCCATAAACTTGATATTTATGCAGGTGTCCGAGACGTTGAAAAAGATAAAGAGGCATTAAAAGCGTATAAAATCAAGGTGATACCCTTTGATTTTACGGATATTTCCACTTTCAAACCCGCTCTGACCGATTGCGGTATGCTGTTTTTATTGCGCCCGCCACAATTATCCGACGTGGCGATTTTCAAACCGCTTATTGAAACAGCCGTTGAGTGCGGCGTGAAACACATCGTATTTTTATCGGTTCAAGGCGTTGAAAAAAGTACGATTATTCCGCATCATAAAATTGAAAAGTTGATTGTGAAAAGCACACTCCCTTATACTTTCCTGCGTCCCGCTTATTTTATGCAAAATTTCACGTCCACCTTGCACGAGGATCTTGTTAAAAATAAACGTATTTTCCTACCCGCCGGCAAGGCAAAATTTACCTTAATTGACGTGACCGATATTGGTGCAGTAGCCGCTAAAATATTGACCGAAACAGAAAAACACCTGAATAAATCCTACGAATTGACGAACAATGAAAAACTCAATTTCTCCGAAATGGCGGAAAAATTGAGCCTTGGATTGGGTGAAAAGATCACTTACGAATCGCCGAATCTTTTCAAATTTTATTTTACCAAAAGAAAAGAAGGCGTAGCCAGCATGTATATTTTGGTGTTGATCATGCTGCATTATCTCCCGCGTTTTCAAAAAGAACCCGCTATAACGGACTGTGTAAAACAGATTACCCACCATGAGCCTAAGGATTTTGACGGGTTTGTTTTAGAAAATAAAGCGCGTTTGAGGTGAAAATACGGAGGGGATATCCAACGGCTTTGATTGCGTTGGATGCCCCCTGATATTTTCCTAATGTTTTGGATATTGGCGAAAGTGGCGGAAATTGATGCACAAATTTTCAATTTTGCACTAATGGTCAATAGAATTCCGAAAGTTCAATTACTTTAGTCTGCCAGTCTTTCATAAATACCATGTTGGTGGCAGTATTTCCTTTCAGATGAATTCAGTTTGACGTGGAAGTTCTATTGGGGTCAAAATCCACTAAAATCCGTCTTCTTGTTGCTTTACGTGCCAAACTACAATTTCAACTGTAAATTCGGGTGTTCGTACACCTTTAAACATAAAAGGTGGAATCCATATCAATTCAATTTCTCCGTCTCCATGCCAACCTGCTTCTAAAAATAATTCCTTCGCAATAGCAATATATTCTTCGGCATTTTTCAGACACTGTTTTGGGTCAATTGTGAAGCATAAGTTGTCAATCTACTCATACACGATTAACTCAAAAGTTCTTAAAGTTTCAGGTGGATATTTGATTATTTCCGTTTTGTCTCTTTGCCAACCCATTTTTAAAATTTTATTTTAAGTCCAAATTCTTTCTTCATTGTCAGCAATGCTTCGGCGTTTCCTTTTGCATCGTCCACTGGATTATGTGTATGTTTGGTTTTTCGTAAATGTTTGAATGTTTTAAAAGTGTCTTGCTCATTTTTTTATTTTTTTTGTGAGACGCAAAGGTCATTCTGATATGCAAGGACTGCGTAAACATTTTCCCGAAGATTGGATAGATTTCGTGGATTGTGGTTTTTTAAGCTTGTCGCTAACGTTTTGCCGCTACACGAAGTTGGCGATTTCGAAGCACAAAACTGTCTGCCAGCACTGAACTTGATAGGAAGCACAAAGCTTCATTTAACCACTGAACCCGCTTTTTTGCCAAACGCCCGTTAGCGGTTCGTTGTTTTTATCATCAGTGAAATTTGTTTAAAATATTTTTAATTTATTACTGCATTTATTTTCTCCCAAAGAGCATTGTCAAATCCAGATACTGCAAAATTAGTATTTGCAGGGTCAGAGGCTTCACCCATTCTTATCACAATCATTTTTTTGCTTGGAATTACGTACATACGCTGATCTCTTGCTCCCATTGCGGCATACATATCCGCAGGTGCATTTATTACTAATGAGCCTTGATAAACCGTTTGCTCACTAGGAATCATATACTTTGATTTTCCATTTAACCACCATAAATATCCATAAGAAGGATTGATACTTTGCGAAGATGCTGTACTTTCATTAAAAAAAGATTCATTTATTATTTGCTCCGAATTCCATTTTCCTTTGTTTAGTGCTAATATTCCATACCTTGCCATATTCCTTGTTGTGCTATGATATAAGGTAAAAATTGTCCCAAAATTCCAAAAACCATCCATTCCAATTTTGTTTTTCAATTTTGCATTAAAATAAGTTTCAAAATCTTGATTGCTTGCTTGGGAAACTACGTCTATTAATTTTTGAAAAACATTTCCATAAGCCCACCTTGTTCCTGCATCGGCAACATAAGTCAAATTTGGCTTTATAACCAATTGTTTGGTGTCATCAATTCCTGAAGTCATTGTTAATAAATGTCTTACTATACCACGCGACGTGAGGATTTGTGCATAAAAAATAAATAAAAACAGAGAAACAATAGATATTTGTGTGACTAAACTTAAACATCTATGCCTCCCTGTAATATTCAAATCAGCGAACCTGATTCAAACACCGCAAAGAACGAAAGATTTAATCATCCGGACCCCATTGTCCAGCAAAGAATGTTTTGCCTTCAGTTAAAACATAAAGGTTATGAAAATGGGGTAATTGCCGATATTATGGACTTGCACCGAAATACGGTTAGCAATTATTTCAAACTTTACGAAGCGTCTGGCATGGAAGGATTGCGCACCTTGAACTATTGCGGCCCAACAAGCAAATTGGACAAGCACAAGCCTAAAGTGGAAGCTTCTTTTCGGGAGCAACCACCGAGGACGGTCAAAGAGGCTCGACAACGCATCAAAGACCTGACTGGGATCAAGCGCAGTTTGGGGCGTGTGCGACACTTCTTGCACCGTGCCGGGATGAAGGTTCGTGCCACGGGACAAGTTCCAGCAAAGGCAGACCCGGAAAAACAACAAGAATTCCATGACAAAACGCTTCAACCACTCCT
>Ga0209181_10002001_pt1 | contig 34026 bp, 32 predicted proteins | sample MAT05_FD_187208 | JGI IMG/M metagenome (GOLD analysis project Ga0209181, IMG submission 187208) | Freshwater microbial communities from Lake Fryxell liftoff mats and glacier meltwater in Antarctica - MAT-05 (SPAdes) (version 2) | ecosystem: Environmental > Aquatic > Freshwater > Ice > Liftoff... | reverse complement strand
CGACAAGCTGGCCGCGACCGGCTTTCTCCGCATGGTGCCGGATGGCACGGCCTCGGCTGTGACCGCGGAGCAAAAGACCGCGCGCAATGCTGTGGTCGCCGAGACGCTGAAGGTCGTGTCGTCTTCGCTGCTCGGCATGACGGTCGGCTGCGCGCAGTGCCACGATCACCGCCTCGATCCGATCCCGCAGAGCGACTACTACCGGCTGCGCGCGGTCTTCGAGCCGGCCTTCGATGTGGAGAAATGGCGGGTGCCCAATGCGCGGCTCGTTTCGCTGATGAGCGACGCCGATCGCGCGCAGGCGGCGGAGGTGGAAAAGGAGGCCAAGGTCATCGACGACGAGCGCACGGTGAAGGAGAAGGAATCGATCGCGAAAGTGCTCGGCTGGGAGCTGGAGAAAAAGCCGGAGGAGCTGCGCACGCCACTCCGCGAAGCCTACGCGACGGAGGTGAAGAAGCGGACGCCCGAGCAACTCAAACTGCTCAAAGAGCACCCGACCGTGAACCAGCTCAGCGGCGGCTCGCTCTATCTCTACGACGCCACCTACAAGACAAAGCACGCGGACGAACTCAAGGCGATCGCCGCGCGCGCCGCGGAGGTGCGGAAGAAGAAGCCGCTCGAGGAGTTTGTGCCCGCACTGACCGAGGTGCCGGTGCCCGCGCTGCCGCCGACATTCCTCTTTTCCCGCGGCGATCCCACTCAGCCGAAGCAGCAGGTTCAGCCCGGCGAAATGGCCATCCTCGCCTCGCTGCGATCGATCGACATTCCACCGAAGGCGCCCGCCGTCCCGACCAGCGGCCGCCGCCTGGAACTCGCGCAACGCCTCACCGACGGCGAGCACCCGCTGACGACGCGCGTGCTGGTAAACCGCGTGTGGCACCACCATTTCGGCCACGGCATTGTCAGTTCGCTCGGCGACTTCGGCAGCATCGGCGAGCGGCCGACGCATCCGGAATTGCTCGACTGGCTGGCGCGGGAATTCGTCGGGCGCGGCTGGAGCCTGAAGGCGCTGCATCGCGTGATGGTGAACTCGACGGCGTATCGGCAGACCTCGCAGCGGCAGCCCGAGAAGGAACGGCTCGATCCGGATAATCAATTGCTCGGCCGGATGAATGTGCGCCGGCTCGAAGCGGAAACGATTCGCGATGCGATGCTCGTGGCGACGGGAAAGTTCAACCCGAAGATGTTCGGCGCACCGGTGCCGGTCATGGCGGATGAGGACGGGCAGATCATCGTGGGGCAGGACACCACGGACACGGCGGGGCGGCCTTCCGGGAAGTTCGTGCCGCTGAATGGCGACGAGTTTCGCCGCAGCCTCTACATCCAGATGCGCCGCAGCAAACCGCTGGCAATGCTGGAGACCTTCGACCTGCCGCGGATGGAGCCAAACTGCGAGCTGCGCAACGCGTCGACCGTCGCGCCGCAGTCGCTGGCGATGATGAATGGGGAGTTCACGCTGACGCAGTCGAAGTATCTCGCCGAGCGCGTGGCCCGCGAGGCGACGGATGCGGCGGGTCGGGTGAAGCGGGCGTGGCTGCTCTGCTACGGCGCGGAGGCGACGAGCGCGGAGGTGGCGGAAGCGACGGCCTTTCTCGAAGCGCAGACGGCATTTTTCAAAGCCCACCCGGTCAAGCCGCCCGCGCCGGCCAAGGGCAAGGAGCCACAACCCGCCGAGCCGGAGTTGCAGGCGCTCGCGACCTTCTGCCAGGCGCTGCTGACCTCGAACCGCTTTCTGTATGCAGACTGATTTGATTCACCACGAAGGCACGAAGACAGGAAGGGGAGCAGGGGATTACCCGTTGCTTCATGTCTTCGGGCCTTCGTGGTTTTTCCCCTCCGCCCGATGAACACCACTCCCCACGGCTGCGCTTCGCGGCGGCACTTTCTCACCCAAGGCAGTTACGGTCTCGGCGCCTTTGGGCTCGCGTGGCTGCTGCGGCAGGATGGCGCGCTGGCGAAGCCGATCGACATGGAGCCGCGGCACTACGATCTGCTGCCGCGCGCGCCGCACTTTGCGCCGAAGGCAAAGGCGATGATCTCGATGTTCATGCAGGGCGGGCCGAGCCACATCGACCTCTTCGATCCCAAACCGGAGCTGGACAAACTCGACGGCCAGAAATTCCCCGGCGAGGTGAAATACGACGACTCCGCGCACGCCAGTACGAAAGTGCTCGCGAGCCCGTGGAAGTTTGCCAAGCACGGCCAATGCGGCGCGGACGTGAGCGAGCTGCTGCCGCACTTTGCCGGCATCGTGGATGATGTGGCGATCCTGCGCGGCATGCAGACGGGCGTGAACAATCACGGGCAATCCATCTACGCGCTGCAAAATGGCCGCATCCTCGGCGGCCGCCCGACGATCGGGAGCTGGCTGACCTACGCGCTCGGCTCGGAGTCGCAGGAGTTGCCCGCCTACGTCGCCCTGGCCGATGCCCGCGGGCTGCCGGTGCTCGGGGTGGAAAATTGGAGCGTCGGCTGGCTGCCCTCGATTTATCAGGCCACGGCCATTCGGCCGAAAGAGCCGCGGATGCCGAACCTCGACCCCGCCCCGCACCTCCGCGGCGAAGCGCAGAAAAACTACCTCGGCTTCCTCGAAAAACTGAACCGCAAACACCTCGAGCAGCATCGCGGCGAGACAGACCTCGAGGCCCGCATCGCCAGCTATGAACTCGCGGGCAAGCTGCAGATTGCCGCCAAGGAAGCGCTGGATATTTCTGGCGAAAGTGAGGCGACGAAGAAGCTCTACGGCATCGATGAAAAGGAGACGGCGGAATTCGGCACACGCTGCCTGATCGCGCGGCGGCTCGTGGAGCGTGGGGTGCGATACGTGCAGCTCTTTACCGCCAACCAAAGCTGGGATCATCACCAGTCGATCCTCAAAGGCCTGCCGGCGGCGTGTCAGTACGTCGACAAAGGTTCGGCCGCGCTCGTCGCGGATCTCAAAGCGCGCGGTCTGCTCGACACGACGCTCGTGCACTGGGGCGGGGAGATGGGTCGCCTGCCGGTGATTCAGCACGATTCCGGACGCGAAAAGATCGGCCGCGATCACAACACCTACGGCTTCACGATGTGGCTCGCCGGTGGCGGGATCAAAGGCGGCATGACCTTTGGCGAGACGGATGAGTTCGGCCACAAGGCGGTGAAGGACATCGTCAATCATCACGACTACCACGCGACGCTGATGCACCTCTTCGGCCTTGAGCATGCAAAGGTCACCTTCAAGCGCAACGGCGCGGATCTTTCGCTCACCGACAATCAGGGTGGTCGCGTGGTGCAGGAAATCCTCGCGTAGTCGTGCCCGCGCGATGCCGGTGAGCGACAGGCAAATCCGGGCGACGCTGCAACGACTCGCTGGGGAGCGCGCGGGCGATGCGACCTTTTGTCCGTCGGAAGCGGCGCGCGCTTTGACGGATGATTGGCGACCGCTGATGCCGCGCGTCCGCACCATCGCGCAAGAGCTGGTCGACGCGGGCGGACTGGTCTGCACCCAGCGTGGCGAGACGGTCCAGCCAGCGACCGCGCGCGGAGCCATTCGACTCCGCGCGCGCCGCGATTAAGCGGTGGCAAAGGCGACGAAACGCTCGCGTTTCGTCCAGAGGAGGAAGAGCGCGAGGATGGCCGCGACGGTGCTCACGGGGTTGAAGGCCTTGGTGATGAAGAAGTCGTACATCATGATATTCAGGATAATCGGGCCGAGGATGAGCAGGCCGGCGCCGGTAAATTTGCCGCTCCAGACGAGCAGGCCGCCGAGGATTTCGAGCACCTTCACCGCGGCGAGGTAGCCGGTGATGAAGAGCACGTCCATGAAGCCGTCGGCTGGCGTGCCCTCCGCAGGCGCTGGGATGGGGATGAATTTCAGCCAGAAATTCAGGCCGAAGATGACGAAGATGGCGCCGAGGAGGAGGCGCGCGATGAGCGTGGCAGGTTTCATGGTGGTGAGCTTTCGGTTCACGCCGTGAGTTTGGCTGCGAGCTTGGCGACGTGGGCGCCTTGGAACCGGGCTTGTGCGAGTTCTTTCGCGCTCGGCTGGCGGGAGCCGTCGGCGCCGGCGATGCACGCGGCGCCCCAAGGCGAGCCGCCTTTGACCTCGCTGATGTCGGCGAGCTCGGGACAGGAATACGGCAGGCCGACGTAGATCATGCCGTGGTGCATGAGCGTGTTCACGAAGCTCATGATGGTGCTCTCATTGCCGCCGCCGGTGCCGGTGCTGGTGAAGACACTCGCGACTTTGCCAACGAGCCCGCCCTTCACCCAAAGGCCGCCGGTCTGGTCGAGGAAGTTGCGCATCTGCGCGGTCATATTGCCGAAGCGGGTGGGGGTGCCGAAAATGATCGCGTCGTATTCGCCGAGCTCCTTCGGATCGGCGACGGGCGCCGCCTGGTCGAGCTTGGCGCCGTACTTGGCGGCGACCTCGGGTGGCATGGTTTCGGGGACGCGTTTTACGATCACTTCCACGCCTGGAACGCTGCGCGCGCCTTCGGCGATGGCTCCGGACATGGTCTCGATGTGGCCGTACATGGAATAATAGACGACGAGGATTTTGGTCATGATGTTTGGTTTGTGTGTGGGTTGGTGTGGTTGCGGTTTTGGACGGATCGTAGAATTATTTTTTGGAACGCGGAATACGCGGAAGAGGCGCGGAAGCACGCGGAAGCACGCGGAAAGGCAGAGGAACGGGTCACATCTTCCGCGTGTTCCGCGTTCTCATTCTGGACGGCGGTTCTGGCGGTTTTAGTTGAGGTCGAAGAGGAGGACTTGCGCGGGTTTCACTCCGGTGAGGTTCAGTTCGGTTTCTTTGCTGACCGCGGCGGCGTCACCCGCGGCGAAGGTCTGGCCATCGAGGGTGATTTCACCTTCCGCCACATGCAGCCAGGCGTGGCGATCGGCGCTGAGTTTGTGCGTCACTTTCTGGCCGGCGTCGAGCTTGCCGAGGAAGAGGTCGCTATCCTGATGGATGGCGATCGAGCCGTCGCGGCCGGTCTTGCTCGTCACGAGATGCAGCGCACCGGTCGCCGCGTCTTTCATCGACTTCTCGGCGTAGCGCGGCTTCACGCCCTTCGCGTCGGGCGTGATCCAGATTTGCAGAAGATGCACGGCTTCACTGCCGCTCGGGTTTTGTTCGCTGTGCTGCACGCCGGTGCCGGCGCTCATGTATTGGAACTCGCCCGGCGTGATGACGCGTCCATTGCCCATGGAATCCTCGTGGGCGAGTAGCCCGCTGAGGACGTAAGTGATGATCTCCATGTCGCGGTGCGGATGTTTTCCGAAGCCCATCCGCGGCATGACAATGTCGTCATTGATCACCCGCAGGCTGCGGAAGCCCATCCACTGCGGATCGTAGTAATCCGCGAAGCTGAAGGTGTGATAGGAATCGAGCCATCCGTGGGAGGCGTGGCCTCGCTCATGGGCTTTTCTTTGAGTGATCATGGGCAGAGCCTACCGCCCGCGCTGCTGGTCGAGGAAATATCATGTTCCTTGCGTCGTAATGCCGGAAAGGCATGCTCCGCCCGCAGCTTCTTTCGTCCATGGAACTCCGCCATCTCCGCTACTTCGTTGCCGTCGCGGAAACGGAAAATGTCACGCGCGCCGCGGCCAAGCTCCGCATTGCCCAACCCGCCGTGAGCCGGCAAATCCGCGACCTCGAAGACGAACTCGGCGTGCCGCTGCTGGAGCGCAATGCGAAGTCCGTGCGGCTCACGGAAGCGGGCCGCCTTTTTCTCCAGGAGGCCCGCGAAGTCCTGGCGCGAGCTGATGCGGCGGTGGTGAAGGTGCAGGCCGCGAGCGGGCGTTCGCGGGGTGAGTTGCACGTCGGCTATGCGCCGTCGCTGACCGCGCGGATTCTCCCCCGGGCTTTGCGCCAGATGCAGGCAGAGTTTCCGCAGATTCGTGTGCTCCTCCACGATCTCTCCTCGGAGGAAATGCTCGCGCAACTCCGGGAGGGAAAGCTGCACGTCGCGCTCATGGTCGAGCCGGCCGCACCGCAATTGCGCGGGATGCGTTTCCGCGAACTCGCGCGCTACGCCTTGCGCGTGGCTGCGGCCCCGAAACATCCGCTCACCCGCTCGCGTTCCGTGACTCACGCACAGCTTTCGGGCCTGCCGCTGGTCGGCTATTCGCGCGCCGATTACCCGGAATATCACCAACGGCTCGCCGATCTTTTCACCGGCACCGCGCGTCCGCCCCAGATCGTCGAGGAGCACGACAGCGTCACCAGTCTCATCGCCGCCGTGGAAGCCGGTCGCGGTGTCGCCCTGCTGCCGGAGTGCGTCGCCTGCCTCGTCGGCGAGCGCCTGGAGATGATCCCGATCACGCCGGAACCGCCGCCGGTCATCGTCGGCGCGGTTTGCCGGCAACGCACGGAATTGGCCACGGTCGAAGACTTCGTCAACGCCGCGGTCGAGGAGCCGCCCGCGCCATCTCGCCAAAAGAGCGCGAAAGCCCGCGCCGTCGTTCGGATATAAGGCGCGCCTAGCCCGGTCGCCGTTCATTCCAGCGCTGCACAAAGCAAAACCGGCGATTTTTCCGCAAAGAAAACCTCGCGTCGGCCACTCTAATCTCCGTCCCCATCCGCGACTCTTAATTTGCTGCCGCTGCCGCAAGTGCTAACTAATCTTCCCCGCACCCAATCATCATGAGCACCACCAAAACCGCTACCACCGCCAAGAAAGACACCCGGCTAATCGAGGCGCTGAACCTTTCGCTCGGCAACGCCTACGCGCTGATGGGCCTTACCCACCTCGCCCACTGGAACGTCGAGGGGCCCGATTTTTTCCCGCTCCACAAAGCATTTCAGGAGCAATACGAGACGCTCTTCGAGGCGGTGGACGAAATCGCCGAGCGCGTCCGCGCGCTGGACGCCTACGCCATCGGCGGGTTGAGCACGCTGGCCAAGGTGGCGGGCATCGAGGAATTCAAGGCGCCGATGTCGCAGAAAGATTACGTCGCCGCGCTGATCGTTGCGCACGAGAAAGTGGTCGATGACGGCGTGAGCACTCGCGACCTCGCCGGGTCGCTCAGTGACCTCCAGACCCAAGACCTCATGATCAAGCAGATCCAGTGGCACGAGAAGACGCTGTGGATGTTGAAGAGCTATCTCAAAGGCTAATGTTCGAGGCGGCTTCAACTTCCACCTGCCAGACCGGCCCCGACTGCACCGCCGAGCGGTGCCGTTGGCGTTGCGCCGTCGATGTGATCGACGAGTTGCTGCGCCAGCCCGGAGCCGTGACCGGTGAGGAGATGGACCAGTTGCTCGAATTCCGCTGGCAGCTCGGCCAGGCCACGGCGGCGGAGGCGACGTTGCGGCTTTTCAGCGCGTTGCGCATCGGGATGGAGCGGCGGCATTACCTCGCGTTCTTTCGCATCCGCCGGTGGCTGGAAAATCACATCGTCAGCGTGTGCCGCAGTGCCGATGGCGCGCACGAACAGCGCGTCCCGGTGCGGCTCGACCACTATTGCGTGGAAGCCGTGCGCCGAGTCAGTCTCTGCGCGGGCCTGAGCCGGCCGGATCGCGTCGCGGGCACGCGGATCGAGTTCGAGTTTCAGAACTGGCCCGTGGTCGCCGCCGCCCCTCGCGCATCCGCGCTGGCGCTGGTCGGCTGAGTTGCCGGTTTAGTTCCGACCGCACGCGGAGAATGCAGTTTCTCGTCGCCACGAAGTTCGAGTGTGAGGGCGAGTTCGTGGAGTTCATCCGCAATTCCGAAGGCAAACGGCGCATGATTCTGCGGCTGGTGAGCGGCGATACCGAATTCAAGCTGCCGGGCGACGTGCGCCGCCTTTTCGAGCCGCGCCTTCGCCCCGGCCAGGCCGTCGCCGTCCGCGGACTCGAAGAGCGCGACCGTTTCACCGGCCTGATCAAACGTGTGATCCGCGACTTGCGCCTCCTCGGTCAGCCGCGACCCGATGCGGAACGCCGCCGCAGTTTGATCGAGGTCTGCGGCAAAAAGAACTGCTGGAAGCGCGGAGGTCGCGAACTGTGGCAGACCGCCGAAGCCGCGCTCGCCGAAGCCGGCGGCGCGGAACTCGTGCGCCTCAAGACCGTCGGCTGCATGGACGCCTGCGACCACGCGCCGAACCTCTGCTTCGACGGCGACCTGGTCAAACACTGCACCACCCGCCAGGTCCGAGCCATCGTCATCGAAGCCTGCGCCGCCGCAAAACCCGCCCCGCGGGAAAGCTGAGAGCGCTCGATGGTTGGTAGGGAAGCCGCGCCGCGGGTTCCTAGGGAAACCGCGCCGCGGGTTCCCGCACTTCAGTTCCTGCCTTTGCTCGAATCCAGAGAGTGAGGGCACCCGCGGCGCGGCTGCCCTACCGGGTTTAGCAGAAGTGGCTTCCGCCGTTGACAGCCGGGGGGCAATGGCTATCCTGCCGCTCCTTTTTCCCGGAAAACCTGACCGACTTTACGACCTATGAAACGCACCTACCAGCCCTCGAAGCGCACGCGCAAGCGGCAGTTTGGCTTCCGCGCCCGCATGAAGACCAAGAACGGTCGCGCCATTCTTGCCCGTCGCCGCCAGCGCGGTCGCAAGCGGCTCCTGCCCAAGGGCGTGGAGATCCACTACGCGCGCCACACGCAGGCCTGAGCTGCCATTTAGGATTTGGGGCTTAAGGTTTGGGGCTCCCGCCGACGTGGCGGTGAGACCAGAAATCCAGACTCCCGAATCCATAAATGCCCTCGCTCCGCTTTCCCAAGTCAGCCCGGCTGTCGCGCGCCGGTGAATTTGCGCGGCTCCGGCGGGAAGGCACTTCCTTTCACGGCAAGCTGATCGTCTTGAGCGTCTTGAAAGCCGAGCCTGAACACGCATCCCGGGTCGGAATCATCACCTCGCGCCGCGTGGGTGGAGCAGTGCAGCGCAATCTCGTGCGCCGCCGCCTGCGCGAAATCATCCGCGCGCTGCGCCCGCAAATGGACCGCGGCTGGCACATCGTCATGGTCGCCCGCCACGCGGCGGCGGCTGCGGAATTCGCCCGGCTAAGCGCCGAAATCCACGCGCTCGCCCGGCGTGCTGCCCTCCTGCTCCCGGCATGATCGCGCTCCGCCTGCTCATCCGCGGTTACAAGTTGCTCATCTCGCCGATCCTCACCTGGCTCACCGGCGGCCCCGGCTCCGGTTGCCGCTTTGAGCCGAGTTGTTCGCTCTATTTTCTCGAAGCCTGCGAGGTCCACGGTATCACCCGCGGGTCCTGGCTCGGTCTGAAACGCATCGGCCGCTGTCAGCCGTGGGGCGGGCTGGGCTTCGATCCCGTGCCGCCGCGCGCCGTCCCACTCGGCGCGCGCAAGCCCGACCTGCACCCCACCTCTTCCTCCCGCTAATTTTTTTGCTCATGGATCGCACCGGAAAAATCGTCGTCGCCCTCTCCCTCCTCCTGCTCGTCGCGTGGACGATTTTCAATCAACGGGAGATGCAGAAAATTGCGGCGGCCCGGGCTGTGGTCGCCGAGGAACAACAAAAACAGGAAGCTGCCGCGGCGGCTGCCGCTCCCCCGGCCACACCCGCGGTCACCGCGTCGGCGGCCACGCCCGCGGCCCCGGCCGCGCCGGCCGCGCCCGGCGTGCCGGAGAAGACCACGAAGATCTCGAATTCCAAGGTCGAGTTCACCTTCACCAATCTCGGCGGCGGCATTTCCCAGGCGCTGCTCATCGAACACGAGGCGGAGTCGGGCAAGCGGATGGTGATCAATGAATTCGGTGAGTTCCCGATCGCTGCGGTGACGGATGATGCCGACCAGCCGACGAACCTGCCGCACACCGTCACCGTCGAGGGCCCGTCGATCACCTACACGAGCATCGACGCCACCCAGCGCGAGCTGCGCAAGAAGTTCACCGTGCCGCAGGGCGGCGGCGGTGAGGACGAATACATGGTCACGCTCGACATCACCTACACGAACCGCGGCCCCCAGCCGATCGACTTCGCCGACTACTATGTTCACACCGGCTCCGCGGCGCCGGTCCACCAGCTCGACCTGCCGATGTACACGGGATTGAAGGCGTCGAACCTCGGCTTCCATGACGTGAATTGGTTCGCACCGAGCGGGTTCCTCGGCATCGGCGGCGGTGAGCGCCCGACCTTCTTCGAGCAGCATCCCAACATCGCCTGGCTCGGCGTGACGAACCAGTATTTCGCCACGCTGCTCAGCCCGCACGTCACCGCGAAGGATACCGCCGGCCAGGCTAAACAATTCGGCATGGGAGTTTGGGGCCGGCGCTTTGACATTAGCAATGAGGATTGGGAAACGAGCGGACGTTCCCGCGAAGGCGGCGGTGTCCGGCATGCCGTCCACGCCGCGCTGGGCATGCCCGGCTTCAAGCTCGCACCCGGCGAAAGCGCCACGCAGACCTTCACGATTTACACCGGTCCCGGCGAATACTCGCGGATCAAGAAAATCGGCAGCACCGAGGAGGAAATCCTGAACTTCGGCATGTTCGGGATCGTGAGCAAAACGCTGCTCAACGGCCTGAATATCCTGCACCACTATCTCGGCAGCTACGCCTTCGCGATCATCATCCTCACGCTGATCATCAAGTCGCTGCTCTGGCCGCTGCAGAACAAGGCGACCAACTCGATGAAGCGCATGGCGCTGCTCGCGCCGAAGATGACGGAGTATAAGGAAAAGTATGCCGACGACCCGGCGCGGATGAACGCCGAGACGCTCAAGCTCTATAAAGACTACGGCGTCAATCCGCTCAGCGGCTGCCTGCCGATGCTCATCCAGATCCCGATTTTCTTCGGCTTCTACAACATGCTGGGCAAGGCCGTGGAACTGCGCAACAGCCACTTCCTGTGGGTGAAGGATCTCTCGCAGCCCGACACCATTTTCCACCTCGCCGGCATCCCCGTGAACCCGCTGCCGCTCGTCATGGCGGGCACGATGTTCTGGCAGATGAAAATCTCGCCGCAGTCCGGCGACGCGATGCAGCGGCGGCTGTTCATGTTCATGCCGTTGATCTTTGTGTTCTTTTGTTATAACTACGCCTCTGCGCTGGCGCTCTACTGGACCGTGCAGAACCTCTTCTCGGTCGCCCAGCTCTACGCGACGCGAAATCAGGCGCCGCCCGAGCTGGTGAAAGTAGCGGCGGCGAAGAAAAAATAGCCCACACCCATGAGCCTGAACCCGAGCGAGACACTGGACAACATGCTGGGCCTCCTCGGCTTCGCTACGGAGATCAAGGAAATCCAGCGCGACCACGGGCTCACGCTCATGATTTACACGGGCGAGAAGGAGCGGCTCCTCGGCCGCAACGGCGAGCTGCTCGAGGATATCCAGCTTCTCCTGAACCGCCTGTTGCAAGCCCAGGACAATGGTTCCGGCAAAGTGCAGGTGGACATCGAGCACTGGCGGGAAATGCGCGACGACAACCTCGCGCACCGCGTTCGGCAGATCGGCGAAGTCGTCCGCACCAGCGGCCGTCCGTATCACCTCGAGCCGATGAACGCCTACGAGCGCCGGATCGTGCACAACGCCTTCAAGGACGACGCGGAGGTGATGAGCTGGAGCCCGCCCGACGATGCGCGGGTGAAGCGGATCACGCTCAAGCGCCGCCCGGCACCGGGGGCGTAGCCAGAGGTTGCAACGCCAGGGCAGCGAAAGGACGAAATTCTCGCAAACTTCCGGTTGACAATGCCGGACCTGCCATCGAACTTTGCGACCCTTTCTCCCGGCCACCGGGGCCAACCGTCCATTTATGTCCAGCACTCTTCTCGAAGCAGCCTTCAAAGTGATCCCCAGCCAGCAGTTGCTCGTGAACGTCGTCTCCAAGCGCGTCCGCCAGCTCACGGCCGGGCATCGCCCGATGGTGGAGACCGGCCCGCGCATGGGCTTCTCCGATATCGCCCTGACCGAAATCATCGAGGGCAAGCTCAAGTACGAGCTCGCCGATCCGGTCGCTCCGGAAGACGCGCGCTGATCGCCGCGTCACCGCAGCGCCTCGCTCATGAGCGCTGAAATTTCCGTCAACCGCAAAGCCCTGCGGGACTACCACATCCTCGAGCGGTTCGAGGCGGGGGTGGAGTTGAAGGGGACCGAGGTCAAATCGATCCGCGCGGGCCACGCCAACCTGAACAACGCCTTCGGGCGGGTGGAAGGGACGCAGGTATTCCTCTTCGACTGCGACGTGCAGCCGTATGCGCGGGCCAGCTTCGAGCAGCACGAGCCGAAGCGTTTTCGGCGGCTGCTGCTGCACAAGAAGGAGATCGATCGCATCCGCGGCCTCACCCAGATCAAAGGGCACACCCTCATCGCGCTGCGGATGTACTGGAAAGACTCGCGCGTGAAGATCGAACTCGGAATCGGCAAGGGCAAGGAAGCCGCCGACAAACGGCAGGATCTCAAGACGAAGGCGAGCAAACGCGAGACCGATCGCGAGATCGCACGCTTCAACAAGAAGCACGCCTGAGCGCGCGCGTCAGAGCAGTTCCTTTGCGAGGGCGAGCGCCTTGATGTAGACGCGGTGCCGGCCGCCGAGGGCGAGTTCTTCCTTGAGCAGGCTGGTGCTGCGGTTGTTTCCGCCGGGCAGCATGTGGTGAAAGGCGTGGCCATCCGCGAGTTGCACCTGCACCGAGAAAAAGTCGCTCTCCCCGGCCCGCGCCACTTCCACGGTTCCGTGGGTTGAGGCGATCCGGCAGCAGCCGATCGAGCGGGTGCCGTCGCACACCAGGTCGAAAGAGATTTCGCGATCGTCCTCCGTCGCGAGGATCACCGCATTCGACTCGTAAGACCTCAACTCCAGCTTGAGCTGGGCGGCAAACCATCCCACGAGCAGCAGCGCGGTGGAGCGGAAATCCGGCGCGTGGGAAATCGTCACCGTGGTGATGTCGTCGAGGATCGGGCGGTTCTTCGGGTGATCGAACATCTGCGCGAGCGCCTGCCGCAGGTGCAGGCTGCGCGTCCAGTTCAGGTCGCACATCGCGAGCTTCGACTGCGATTTTTCCAGCCAGTCGAGCAGGCGGTTGAGCTGCTTCGCGGGCTGCGCCCACTTCAGGCTGTCGAAGACGAGCCGGTCCACCCAGTCGAGGAGTTGGCCGTCGATGCGGACGGGAAAATCCGCCTGCCACCAGAGGACGAGCGGCAGGTCGGAGTCGAGGTTCGAGAAGACGATATTCGGGATCAGCTTGCTCGCCCGGCCTTCGAGCATGAACGAAATCTGTTCGCAGCAAATCTGCTTCGCGCCCGCGCGGCTGAGGTGGCAGTGCGCATTGATCCACGCCTGGATTTTCATCTCCGGGGCGCGCGGTTCGGCGATCACGAGCAGCGCGCGGCAGGCGTGGTCGCGGGTGAATTCGACGATGAATTCGTTGTTCCGCTCACCGGCATCCGCGCCCTCGCAGTAGACGGCAAAGTTGATCATCGACGCGCGCGTCGCCGCGCCGCCGTCGGCTTCCCAGAGCTTCTTCAGTTCCTTGCCGATCTGGCCGATCTCGACCGGCGTGCCGAGTTTTGCGACGTCGAGCGCCATGATCACATCCTCCGCCAGGCGTGGCCGGAGCGTTCGAGCAGTTCGTCGGCTTCCTGCGGTCCCCACGAACCGCTCGGGTAGGTGCAGACCGGCGGCGGCGTATCGCTTTTGTGCCAGGCGTCTTCGATCGCATCGATGAACTTCCACGCGCCTTCCACCTCGTCGCGCCGGGCGAAGAGCGTCGCGTCGCCGCTCATCGAATCGAGCAGCAGCCGCTCGTAGGCTTCCGGCGAGGCTTTGCCAAAGCTGGTGCCGTAGTGGAAATCCATTTTCACCGGCTCGATGCGGATCGTATTGCCCGGCATCTTGCACTGCATGCGCAGCGAGATGCCTTCATCCGGCTGAATGCGGATCACGAGCACGTTCGGCCCGAGGAGTTCGCCCGGTTTGTTGAAGAGCACGCTCGGCGCCTGCTTGAACTGGATCGCGATTTCCGTGCCGCCCTTGGCAAGGCGCTTGCCCACGCGGATGTAAAACGGCACGTCCGCCCAGCGCCAGTTATCCACCTGCACCTTCAGCGCCACGTAGGTCTCCGTCTGCGAGGTGGGGCTCACGCGATCTTCGTCGCGATACGCCTTCACTTCCTTGCCCGCGATCGCGCCCGCCGCGTACTGCCCGCGCACCACGTTCTTCGCCACGTCCTCCGGCGTCATCTGCCGCAGCGAACGCACGACCTTCACCTTTTCATCGCGAATACTGTCCGCACCGAGATCGGTCGGCGGCTCCATCGCCGTGAGGCAGAGGAGCTGGAGCAGGTGATTCTGCACCATGTCGCGCAACGCGCCGCTCGACTCGTAGTATGGCCCGCGCTGCTCCACGCCGAGCGGCTCGGACGCGGTGATCTGCACGTGGTCGATGTATTTGTGATTCCAGAGCGGCTCGAAAATCCCGTTCGCAAAGCGCAGCACCATGATGTTCTGCGCCGTCTCCTTCCCGAGATAGTGGTCGATGCGATACGTCTCCTTTTCCCGGAAGCACCGCGCCACGACCTCGTTCAGCTCGTGCGCCGAGGCCAGGTCGGTGCCGAAAGGCTTCTCCACGATCACCCGCGTCCAGCCCCCGACGGGGGATTGGTTCAGGCCGGCGGCGGCGAGATTCGTGAGGATGCCTTCAAAGTCGCTGGGCGAGACGGAGAGATAAAACAGGCGGTTGCCGCGGGTCGCAGTTTTCGCGTCGAGTTCGTCGAGCCGCTTCGCGAGTGAGACATACCCCGCCGCGTTCCCAAACTCGCTGCAGTGGTAGAATATGCGCGGGGCGACGCTGTCCCACACTTCCTGCGACAGCCCTGAGCGCGAGCACTTCGCCGTCGTTTCCTTCAACTCCGCGCGCCACGACTCGTCGGTCTTTTCGCGCCGAGCGAAGCCCACGATGTTCGTCGCCGGCGGCAGATCGCCATCCGCCGCGAGGTTGTAGAGGGCCGGGATGAGTTTGCGGAACGTCAGGTCGCCCGACGCGCCGAAGATGACCACATTGCACGGCTGCGGCATTGGCCGGTTGGACAGCCCCTCCCGAAGCGGATTCGAAGAAACGATGTTCGGATTCAAAGCACGTTCGTTATAGAGAGTGGGCGGGAGGAGCCAAACGAAAACCTTCGCCGCCCGCCACTTGGTTGCCCGCCCAGCCATGCGCCCCGGCTGGACGCCCACCCGGCCGTCGCGTATCACCCGCGGATGCGTCGCCTGTTCTCCCCGCTTGTTGCTGCGTGGTTCACCGTCGCGGCTCTCGCGCAGCTTCCCACCTTCGACCCACCGCGGCAGTGGACCGTCACCGGCGGCCAGCCTTTCCAAGCCTCCGTCGTCGGCTTCGATGGCACCACTGTCATCTTCCGCCTGCCCAATGGCTCCCGCGCCCAGGCACCCGCCGCGCGCCTCGTCGAGGCCGATACCCAATACCTCGCCGAATGGCAAAAGCGGCAGCCGATCAAAGTCGTCCTGCCCGACACCGTGGGCGTCGACGCCGCGCAACTCAAGACCGAGGTGGTGAGCGAAGACGCGACCGCCGACAAATTCGTCTACCGCACCACGCACTTTGAGTTCGAGTCGCAGGGAAAATTCAACCAGACCCTCCTCCGCGAAGTCGCCCGCAGCTTCGAGGCCACCTACGAGCTGGTCAAAGCCCTCCCCTGGGGCATCGAGCCCAAGCCGGAAAAGGGCGACTACTTTCGCGCCCGGCTGCTCAAAGACCGCGCCACCTACCACGCCGCCGGCGGCCCGCCCAATAGCGGCGGCGTCTACATCGGCAGCCAGGATCTTTTCCTCGTCCCGTTTGAGAACATCGGCGTCAAACTCGTGGGCAAGAGCTACGCAAAAACCGAGGAGTTCGAGACCCACACCATGGTCCACGAACTCACCCACCAGATGATGCACGCCTCGCTGCAGCTCCTCCCCCAGTGGATCGTGGAAGGCACCGCCGAATACACCGGCAACCTGCCCCTGCGCGCCGGCCGCTTCCGCCTCGCCGCCGCCAAGACCGGGCTGAAAGACTACGTCGATTTCCTCAAAAACCGCGCCGTCGGTGGCGTGCCCGAACCCTACCCGCTCGAACAACTCTTTGGCGTCACTAACGAACAGTGGAACTCCATCCTCACCCAGGACCCGCGCATGTCCGGCCGGCTCTATTTCACCTCCTACCTGCTCGTTTATTACTTCATGCACCTCGATGGAAAAGGTGACGGGCAGAACTTCGCCCGCTACTTCCGCGAAGTGAGCGAAGTGCAGCGCGACGTCGAGCGTTACCGGCGCGAGATCGCCGAGTTCAAGAAGCAGCCCGGCGTTGAGACGCTGCCCGACGGCGGCTTTCGCTACCGCGGAAATCTCACGCCGCCCAAAGCGCCCGCCGCCCTGGAGTCCGACGCCGTCCGCGACGAATTCCAAAAGCGCACCCTGAAAATCCTCCTCGACGGCCGCACCGAAGCCGACCTCACGAAACAAATCCGCTCTGCCTACACGCGCCTCGGCGTGCGCCTGTAGCCCGAGCCGATGGCTCCCGCGCCCCGGACTTCGCCCCTCCCTCCTTCATGTTCGAACAGACCTTCAAAAACATCGACGACGTCCTCTGGAAAGACGCCGGCTGCACCAGCGGACTCGACTACACCGAGCAGAGTTCCTGGCTGCTCTTCCTGAAATACCTCGACGCCCTCGAAACCGACAAAGCCACCGAGGCCGCGCTGGGTCGTGCGGGTTTCTCTGCGAGGCCTACGATTATTTGATGGATGGGAGGAGCGGGAAGAATACGACCCCTGGCTCCCATCCGATAGACCCCGCCACCTATGACCTCTCCGTGAAGAACCCCAATGGCGGCGAAGCCGTCACCCACCGCAGCCCGCAGGCCATCATGGCAGAAATCGCCGCGCTGGACGCCGAGAGCGCGGCAGTGCTGAAGCGCATCAGCGCCCTCCTATGAAAAGCGATGGGAAGAATGCGAAGCACGCGAGCAAGGGCGATCATCCCTCCCCTGATTCCCATCCCATCATCCCCCCGCGTGGCGATTACCAGACGCTCCTCTCCTACCAAAAAGCCGAGGTCATCTACGACCTCACCTTCCGCTTTGCGCACAAGTATCTCTCTCGCGGCGACCGCACCATTGACCAGATGATCCAGTCCGCGCGCTCCGGCAAACAGAACATCCTCGAAGGCAGCAAAGCCGCCCTCACCTCCAAGGAAACCGAGATCAAACTCACCAGCGTGGGCCGCTCGAGCCTTGAAGAACTGCTCGCCGATTACCGCGACTACCTCCGCGTGCGCGACCACGCCATCTGGGACAAGGACTCCAATGAGGCCCAGTTCGTCCGGCGGCTGGGCCGCAAGACCCCGCAGACCTACGAGCTTTACCGCGAGTTCGTGGAGACCCGCCCGCCCGAGGTGCTGGCCAACATCGCCATCTGCCTGATTCACCAGGCGAATTACCTGCTCGACCAGCAACTCCGCCACTTGGAAAAGGATTTCCTGAATCAAGGCGGCCTTCGCGAGCGCATGTTCAAGGCGCGTCTCGCCCACCGCAACCAGCCGCCGAAGCCATGAAAGCCACCGCCGATGGGACCGATGGCATGAAGGGGAATCATGGGAGTGCTGGCGGTGCCTCCCCTTTGTATGAGCGCCCCATCGGGGCGGCTAACGCCGCGCTGGACGCCGAAAGCGCGGAAGTGCTGGAAACCATCGAGGGGCTGCTCGCATGAAGAAAATCTGGGAAACGAAGACGCTCGTCGAAATTCTGCAAAAGACCGAGACGGTAAATCCGCTCCCGTCTCCGAACATGGAGTTCGACTAGATCGACGTTTCGAGCGTTTCCAATGCGACGTTTCAGATTGAGGCTACTCAACGCCTCAAAGGAAAGGACGCACCCAGGCGAGCGAGAAAGATGGTGCGAACGAACGATATTCTATTCGCCACGATTCGTCCGACCTTGCAGCGCATCGCAGTCGTTCCCGACCATCTTGACCAACAAGTTTGCAGCACGGGCTATTTCGTCCTCCGCGCATAGCCCGGAATCGACCATCGCTGCATCTTCCACTCGCTCTTTACCGAGACATACATGGAGCAGATGGAAAGCCTCCAGAAAGGAGCGAGCTATCCGGCGGTGACTGATGGCGACGTGAGGGCACAAGTCATTCCCGTCCCCCCGCTGGCCGAACAGCAGCGGAGCGTCGGCGTGCTGGACGAAGCGTTTGCGGGCCTCGCCACCGCCCAAGCCAACGGTCGGGAAGAAACCGTGCGGGTGTGTGAAGACGCCCTGCCCGGTGCGCGGCCAGTCGCCGTGCGCCTGCCCGCCGGAGCCTTGCCCGCGCTGCGGCCAGCGTCCCTGCCGATGCAAGGTGAAGGTGAAACTGGCCGATGGCAAAGAGAGGGACATCCAGCACATGGCCGTGACGAGCTACTGGCACCCGGATGGAACGCCGGTCTCGGCGCAGGAGCTCCTCGATCTACTTTACGGAAAGGTGCCGGAATTTTTCCGAGACGAGGCGGAATTGCGCGAGTTGTGGAGTGCCCCCGACACGCGGAAGAAGCTCCTCCAGGGTCTCGCCGAGAAAGGCTTCGGCCCCGAGCAACTCGCGGAGATGCAGAAGATCATCGATGCCGAGAAAAGCGATCTCTTCGACGTGCTGGCCTACGTGCGTTACAAGCTGCCGCCGGAGACGCGGGAGGAACGCGCGGCGAAGGCGAAGATCGCCATCACCACGCACTTCAACAGCCAGCAGCAGGTGTTCCTCGATTTCGTCTTGTCGCACTACGTGACCGTGGGCGTGGAGGAACTCGATCAGGAAAAAACTCACCCCGCTGCTGCGCCCGAAGTATCACAATTCCATCGCCGACGCCGTGGCCGATCTCGGTCAGCCCGAAGCGATCGGAAAGGCGTTCGCAAGTTTCCAGAGATACCTCTACGAGCAAGTGGCCTGATTCCCGGCCAACGCAGAGCGCATCAACGGCAGCCGGAGGCCGAATCCCGCTGCCGCCAGCGCAGATTTCTCCCTTGCCCCGGACGGCGCAGCGGGCATATTCCGACCCTCTTCCGCCAACCGGCGGGAGCGAAAACGGAAGGGTGGCTGAGTCCGGTCTAAGGCACTCGACTCGAAATCGAGCGTGCTGTTAAAGGCACCGTGGGTTCGAATCCCACCCCTTCCGCCAGTTTCCCGCTTCCCCGCCGGAGGCGGAACATCCGCCAAAACCTCGGCGCCGCCTTGCCGTTCTGCCCGGAGTCGCGGTCGCGCCCTCGGCTGGTTGATCGGATACGGCGACCCGCCGCTGGGAGTAATGCCGAGCGTCGCGACTGCGAGTGTCGGCCCATCCAGGCACGGGTCGATTTTCAGCACGCCAGTATTCAGAACTTCAGCGCAAAGCCCGCGTAATAGTTACGCTCGTAACCCGGGTCGATGCCGGTGTCGGTGATGCGCGAGTAGTAGTCCTCGTTGAAGACGTTGTTGATGCCGGCGTGAATGCTCAGGATGTCTTTGTAAACCTTCGCCTCGGCGGTGAGATCCCACGTCATGTAAGCGGGGATGAACCGCTCCGGCGTGTTGCCGTCATCGGCGAAAGCGTTGCCGACAAACGTGCCGAGGAATGCGACTTTCACCCGATCCTGCCAGCGGTAGATCGCGCCGGTGCGGACGATGTAATCGGGCGCGTGCCGCGGCGTGTTACCGTCCAGCGGGCCGCTCACGAACTCCGCATCGAGCAGCGTCGCATTGCCGTAGAGGCTGAAAGAGCCGAAGCGCTCGACGAGGCTCCTCTCGACCGGGCCGACGCTCTTGCCGTCCTTGCCCATCGGTGCCGGCGCGGGCGTCCCGCGGAGTGCATCGGCCAGCCCGATGAGGTCCACCTCGAGCGCGGCCTCGACGCCGAAATGCTGCGCGCGGCCGACATTGGAAAGCGTGCTGAATCCACCCGGCACCGCGACCGTGCCGATCTGGTCGTCGAAATCGAGCAGGAAGCCGCTCACGTCCCACGTGACCCACGCGGCCGGGCTGCCGCGGAAGCCGATGTCGTATTGCCACGCCTTGCCTTCCTCCAGATCGCCGGGGATGAGCGTCGTGCCGCCGGTCGGCACCGCTTGGGTGAAAATCGTCGGCCGATAGGACTGCGACACGTTGGCGTAAAGCTCCACCTTTCGCGCCAGCTCGTAGGAAATCCCGAGGCCGAAGAGCGGCACGAAGTCGTAGCTCTCCTCGTCGCCGAGCGCGTTGCCCGCGGCGATTTTGTCCACGTTGCGATGCTCCTCCACGCGCTGCCAGATGTTCTCGAAACGCACGCCTGGCGTGATCGAAAGCGCGCCCCAGTGGAAGCGGTTCTCGACGAAGGCGGGCACGTAAAACGTCTGCCGATCCGAGTCCGTGCGCAGCGTGCCGCCGCGCGCGTTTTTGCTCTTGCCGCGGCGATCTTCGCGCGGCGAGTCCGCGGCATAGACCTGGACGCCGCCGGCGATCGTGTGCGAGCCGCCCCACAGCTCATAGTCGTGCCGCAGCCGCGTCTCGAAACCGAGCGTGTAAAACTCCTGCGACTCGATCGTCGACGTATCTGCGGTCGGGCCGGTCGGGCGCAGGCCAAAACCGCCGCCGCGCTGGCGCGAACTCCACCGGGAATAGTAGCCGCCCCAGCCCGTCATCGTCAGCTTCGTCGCCTCGGAAAAATCCTTCTCCCACGCGAGCGAGGCCGAGTAGCGCTTTAACTCGAACGTATCGAAGTCCCGCGACGCGGCATCGCGGTTCGCGTTGTAATTCACCGCGTTCGGCCCCGTGGCGAAAGTCAGCCCGCCCGGCTCGCCGTGGCTTTCCTCGTAGCCTTCGATCGTCAAAATCCAGCGGCTGTCCGTGCTGCCATCGAGCACGAGTTTGATCTGTCCGGCGTTGAGATTGAACGCGCTGTTGTTCGTGCGGAAACCGTCGCCCGACCGGTGATTGTAATAGCCGTAGTAGCCGAGCCGCCCCGAGGTGCCATCGACGTAAGTGAAGTTGGAAAACAAATCGTCGCTCCCGAAAGTGTTCGTCGTGCCGAAGGAAAACGGCCGGTCGAGCCGCGGCCGGTGGGTGATGAAATTGAGCGCGCCGCCCGGCTGCGGGCCATACATCAGTCCCGCACCACCGCGCAGAAATTCGATCCGATCCACCGTGTCGAGCGGCGGCGTGTAATAGGCCTCGGGATAGCCAAACTGATCTGCGTGAATCGGGATGCCGTCCTTGAGCACCTGCAGGAATTGGATGCGATTCGGGTCGAGCCCGCGCGCTCCGATACTCACCAAGGGCGTTGTTTCTTCGCTCAAATAGAGGCCGGGTGTTTTCGCCAGCGCCTGCCGGTAGTTGTTGTTGATGACCGGCGGCAACTCATCGAGATCGATCACCGAGTTCTTCTTTCCGGAATTGATTCGCGTCCCCTGCACTGGCGGCAAAAAGCGCCCCTGCACGATTTCATCGGACTCCGCTTCGGCCTGCACGACGACTTCTTCGAGCACGGTGGGCGATCCCGTTTGCGCGGCAGCGAATGGAAGAGCGCCGAAGCCGGAACAGGCGGCGATCAGCCAGCAGGCAGGGATGCGGAGCCGCGGTGGAGAAATCCGTGCGGCGAGTTGGGGCTTGGTCATGTCCGCACGCTAGCGGGCGGATCTCCAGCGCCGCTACCGCCCGCTTGCTAAACTTTGTCGCCGAATTGCTATCCCCGATGAGCGGCGCGCTGGCCGCCGCCCACGGTCAGCGCCCCGGCGCCAGCTCGAAGAGAAAACCCTTCAGATACTCCGTCTCCGGCAACGTCGAGATGATCGGGTGATCGGAAGCCTGCGAATAGATCGCGAGCTGGCGCAGCGTGCGTTTGGCGTCCACGGAGGCGTCGTTGATCATCTCGCGGAAGTGCTCGTGGCTGACATGGTGCGAGCAGCAGAAGGTCGCGAGCAGGCCGTCCGGATTGAGCAGCTTGAGCGCGCGGAGGTGGATCTCCTTGTAGCCGCGGATCGCGTCGGTGAGCGTGCCTTTGCTTTTCGTGAACGACGGCGGATCGAGCACGATCAGGTCGTAGCGCGCTTCCTGCCGCTCGAGATCCTTGAGCAGGTCGAAGACATTCGCAGCGTAGCTTTCGATCTTCAGGTTGTTCAGTTCCGCATTGCGGCGGATGCGCTCCACGCACTCCGCGCTGATCTCGATGGCCTGCACCTGGCTGGCCCCCGCCTTGGCGCAGGCGAGGGCGAAGGCGCCCTGGTTCGCAAAACAGTCGAGCACCTTGCGGCCTTTCGCGTGCCGCGCCACGGCGGCGTAGTTCGGGATCTGGTCGAGGTAAAATCCGGTCTTCTGCCCGTGGAGCACGTCGATCTCGAATTTCAGTCCCGCGATCGTCACCGGCTGCAGCTCCGGGGCTTCGCCAAAGAGCATCCCGGTGAGCAGCTCCATGCCCTCCGCCTTGCGGATCGGCGTGTCGTTGCGCTCGGTGATCGAAGCCGGGTTCAGCACCGTGCGCAGCGCCTCGACGATCAGCTCCTTCCGCTGGTCCATCGCCAGGGTCAGCGTCTGCAGAACGAGGTGATCGCCGTAGCGGTCCACGATCACACCGGGCAGACCATCGCTTTCGCTCCAGACCAGCCGCCCGAGCCTGCGGTCGAGGCCGTGGCGTTCGCGGAAGGTCACCGCCTGCCGAATGCGCCGCTCAAAAAAATCGCGATCCAAATCCTGCCGCTGCCGCGATATGCGCCGCGCCACGATCTGCGACTTCGAGTTGTAAATCGCGCTCCCGAGCAGGCGATCCTGCCCGTCTTTGAGCGACACCACGTCGCCATCCTTGGGCGCGCCGAAAGCCTTGAGCACTTCGCTGGAGTAGACCCAGTCGTGCCCGTGAAAAAGGCGGGAGCGGGGTTTGATGACGAGGCCGGCCATGCGTGGGCGGGGAAAGTCACGGAACGCCCGGGCGAAGTCAACGCGCGCCACCGCGGGTGTGGTGGCTCAATTTGCGGAAATCGCGGTAGGGAAGCCGCGCCGCGGGTTCCCCAAATCGCGCGGCGGGTTCCCCAAATCGCGCCGCGGGTTCCCCAAATTGCGAGGCGGGCTGCTTGGTCGCCTACCCTCAGCATGGGAACCCGCGGCGCGGCTTCCCTACCAACTGAGCCACTACCCGCCGCGGATTGCCTTTTACATTGGGCATTGAACGGGGCACTTTCCGTCCTGTCCGAAGTGCCTGTCGCCATGCTGCGCTCCCTGCTCACCGCCTTCCTCGGCATCGCCCTGCTTTCGCAGGCGCGCGCGGCTGACCCGGAAAAAGCGGCGGCCGCCCTCGGCGTGCTGAAGGCCATCGACGAGGGGTTCGTGCAGGTCTACGAAAAGGTCGCGCCTGCCGTGGTCGTGATCGAGGCGACGAAAATCCGCGAGGAAGAAGAGGCCGATGGCAACGCCTTCGATTTCTTTTTTCGCAACGGTGAGGAGCGGCCGAGGGGCGAAAAGTCCGCGCCGAAAGCCGACTCGCGCCCGCGCCAACCCGGCGGCCCGCAAAGCCGCAGCGAAGGCTCCGGATTCATCGTGCAGTCCGACGGCTTCATCCTCACGAACAACCACGTCATCGCCGACGCCGAGAAGCTCAGCGTGCGCCTCAAAGACGGCCGCAGCTTCCCCGCGAAACTCGTGGGCGCCGACGACAAAAGCGACATCGCCGTGATTCGTATCGAAGCACGCGACCTCCCCGCCGTGCAATGGGGCGATAGCGACGCCGTGCGCGTCGGCCAGCTCGTGTGCGCGATCGGCACGCCGTTCAATCAGGACTTCAGCTTCACCGCCGGCTGGGTCAGTGGCAAAGGCCGCACGAATCTCCTCAGCCCCACCTCCGCGGCCATCCTTTACGAGGACTACATCCAGACCGACGCCTTCATCAATCCCGGCAACAGCGGCGGCCCGCTCTTCGACGTCGAGGGCCGCATCGTGGGCATGAACACGCTGATCAACGGCATCGGCCGCGGCCTCGCCTTCGCCATCCCCTCGACCATGCTCCGGGACGTGGCGCAGCAGCTCATCGCGCGGGGGAAAGTGCAGCGTCCCTGGCTGGGCATTCGCATGGAAACCTTCGGGGATAATAGCCCGCTGCGCGACCACGCATCTGGCGTGGATCGCGGCGTGATCGTCGAGACGATCGAAGCGGATTCGCCAGCCTACCGCAGCGACCTGCGCGCGGCGGATATCATCACCGAGGTCGACGGCGCGAAAGTCGCCTCCGCCCGCGATTTGCAGAAAGAGATCCTCCGCAAAAAGATCGGCCAGAACTTGCAACTCACCGTCTGGCGCCGCGGTGCCACCATGAAGATCGCCGTCTCCACCGCGGAACTGCCGCAGGAACTCACCCGCGTCGCCAACGTCCAACCCGCCGTCCCGCCCCGCTCGGACGCCGAGTCGCTCGGCCTCAAACTCCAGGACGCCGCCGCCGGCGCGCTCGTCGTCGAGATCGCGCCCGACAGCGCCGCGGGTCATGCCGATATTCTCGCAGGCGATGTCGTCACCGCCGTCGAAACGCAGCCCGTCGCCGACGCCGCCGCGTGCGTCCGCGCCATCGACCTCGCCCTGCACGAAAAGCGCGCCAAGGGCGTCCTGCTCAATCTCGAACGCAGAGGCAAACGCACCTTTGCCGTTTTGAAACCTTCTCCATAACCGGAAAACGATTCCTTGGTTGGGGCGGCCGGTGCCTTGCTAAAGGGCACCGGTCGTTTTTTTCCGGAAAGGCGCACGCCGCCGACGCCCGCTCCCCGGCTACCGTTGATAGATCGGGAGAAAGTGGTTTTTGACCGCGAGGCTGAGCATCGCCAGCGTGGTTGCATAGACCTTGCCGCCCTGCCGTTCCTCGGCGCCCGCGCCCTCCCACCAGCCTTCGCGCGATTGCAGCGGCAGCAGCAGTTCCGGCACGCGCGCCGCTCCCGTTTCGGCGAATTTCCCGCCCATCTGATACATCCCCTGCGCGTAGTAATAGGTGGTGTAGTAGAACCACTTTTCGCCCTGCCGGATGCCGTCGCGCAGCAGCTTCGCCGCAGCCCCGCCCACCTCCTCGCTCTGGTATTCGCCGCAGACTTGCAGCGCGAGCAGGCCCTCCGCGGTCGTCGAAGTTTCCCGCCCTCGCGACTGGTAGCCGAAGCCGCCCGCGCCGCTCCCGCCGCCGCGTTTGCCCGTCTCCGTGTCGTAGAGCCGTTTGATGTAAGCGACCGCGTCGTCGATCGCATCCTTCGGCACGTCGAAGCCCGCGTTCTTCGCCGCGCGCAACGCCATCACCTGCCACACCGTCACCGACATGTCCGACTGCCGGTCGTCCGGGGAATAGCGCCAGCCGCCGCGATTCTGATCGCTCTTCGGCTCCTTCTGCGCGCGCAGGATCAGCGCGACCGCCTTGCGGGTTTTCGTGCGAATCAGTTCGTCCTGCTTGGCATCCATGCCCATCCCGACCATCTCGGCCAGCATCAGCGTCGTGATCCCGTGGCCGTACATCCGCGAGCCATCCGCCACCCCGAAGTAACCTTCCGAATCCTGCCCATCCGCCCGCAGCACAAAGCTCAGCGCCTTGCGCAGCGCCGCGCCTTCCGGCGTCGGGTCCGCCGGCTGGATGCCCTGCGAAGCCAGCGCCAGCGCGGCCAGCGAAGTCATCGCCGTCTCGTTGCGCATCCGATTGTGAATCCCGCCCGTCACCGGATCCTGCGTCTCCAGCAGATACTTCGTCGCGCGTTTCAGCGAGTCGTCGATCTTTTCATCCGCGCGCAGCAGCGGCGCATTCATCGCGATGAACGCCGTCAAAATTCCGCCCGCCCATCGCCATCCGGTTCGGAGCAAACTCACGGCTTTTTCGATTTCTCCGCGATCACTTTGTAATAAGTCTCGACCTGGTTGCGATACTCGCCCGCCACGTTTTCGTTCTGCCCGCGCGTGAGTTGTTCGGCCACCTGCTTCGGCAGCTTGCCCCATTCGCCCGCTTTGCCGCCTGCGTTCTGCAACTTGCCGTAGGCCTTGCCCGCCGCCTGCGCCTGCGCGCCGCTGCGCGAAACCTGTTGCTCGGGTCCGTCGTCATTCGTGGGGTCGCCCTGATTCTGCGTCGGCTTGGGCGAACGCGAAGCCCGCATCGCCGCCGCGGCGGCTTTCGCGGCATTGTTCATCGCCTGCTGCGCCGAAGACATTTGCTGGCCGGGTTGCTGCCCCGGCTGCTGCGACTTTTGCTCGCCCGGCTTGCCGTCCTTGCCTTGCTGTCCCTGTTGCGCCTGCTGGCCGTTCGGCTGCTGCGAGCCGTCGGGCGATTCGCCATCCGCGGGCGGCTCCGCGTTCAGTGCGGCATCGAGCGCATCGAGCGTGCGCGCCATCCACATCTGCTCCACGGGCGTCGGCGGTGCGGTCGGCGTCGTCGGAGTCTGGGCGAAAGCGGCCGGCAGTTGCGGCATCGGCGGCACGTCGCCGGACGCGGGGGTCTGGCCCGCGGGCTGCGCGGATTCCGGCGTGCCGGGCGCTTGCGCCATCGGCGAAGGTTTCGGGGCGTTCGCTGCGTTCTGCGGAGTCGGCGCGGATGGCTCGCCCGACTTCGGCTGCGGGGATGGCGGGGCAGGGGAGTTTGCCGCTTGCGCCTGCGGCGGTGCGTCGCCCGGTTTGGCGTCGGCGGCGGCGGGCGGCGCGGCGTCGGCCTTGGGCGAAGCTGCCGCCTGCTTGAGTTCGCCGACTTGTTTCTGGAGTTGCTCGTTCGCCGCATTCACCGCCGGTGTGGCCTGCGCGGGTTGTTGCGCCTGATTCAGCGCCTGCTCGGCTTCCGGCACTTTCGTCCGGGCGGTTTCCTTCACCTGATTGCCCAGCGCTTCCAGCTTCTCGCCCACCGGTGTGTTGTTCAACCGCTGCTCGTGCCGGCCCGCCCGCGCGACATCTTCGCCGGCTTCCATTGCCGCCTGCGCGATCGGCTTCTGCTGCTGCGCCGCTTGCGCGAGAGCCGGGTTTTGCTGCGGCATCGGCGGTTGCGCGGGCGGCGGTTGACCCGGTTGCGCAGCGTCTGGTTTCGCGGCGGGGGCGGCGGCCGCATCCTGAGGTGGAGTGGCAGGTTGTGGCGAAGTTGGCGCCGCGGGCGGTTGCTCGCTGGCCAGCTTTTGCACGTTTTGCGCGACCTGATTTTCCGTGGTGCTCGCCGCGGTGAGTTTCTTCATCGCGTCGTCGAGATTGTTGCGCGCGATGTTGCTTAGCTCCTGTTGCATCAGCGGATTTTTTGGCAATGCGGCCTCGAGTTTCTTCAGCAATTCCTCCGGCGATTCCTCGGACATTTTTTGCAGCTCTTCGGCTTTGGCAAACTGCTGCTCCATCGCCTCCTTGATCCCGGTTTGCTCCTCGGTTTTGCGCAGCGCCGCCCGCGAATCCTGCGCCTTGCCCTGCTCGGCGTTTTCGTAGTGCTTCGCGAGTTGGTCGAGCGCGCTGGCGAGTTTTTGCTGCTCCTGCGCCGCGGCCTGGAGCGCCTCGGCTTTTTGCGCCGCTTCGGGCGCCTGCGCCGCTGCCTCGAGCGCGGCCTCGGCGTTCGGTGGCGGCTCTTTGAGCAAGGCGAGCGCGTCGTCGGCGTCGCGGGCGCGCTCGCGGCCTTCGTCCTTGAGAATGTCCTGCTGGTTCGCATCCGCGCGGAGCGCATCCTTCAGCGCTTCGACGCGTTCGGTGAGCTTCTGCTGCTGCGCGAGCGCCTGCTGCGCGTCGGCTTGCGCCTGCTCGGGTTTCTTTTCCGCGACCTCCTTCGCCTGCTCGTCGGTCTTCTCCTTCAACTCCTCCGACTTCTTTGCGAGGTCGGCCATGATCTCGTTCAGCTTCGGCGCGAGTGCGGCGAGGCGCTGGCGGGCTTCGTCCATCGGCAGGCGCAGGAGGTCGAGCGCCTGCTTCACCTGCGCGGCGATCGGCGCGAGGTTCCGTGCGGTGCTCACGGGTTCGCGTTGCGGGATGAACCGCTCATTCATCTCGCGGTTCAGCTCGTTCCAGGCGGGAAGCTGCCCGAGGGTTCCGAGCAGCCTCTGCGCCTGCTGCACGACCGCGCGCAGTGGCTCGTCGGCTTGAATGCGGTTGAGTTCCTCGGGGGTGAAACGCAACCGCGATTCGATCCAGCGCCAGTCGCGCGGCCCGGCGGTGCGCTCGTGCGCGGTGGCGATTTCCCAACGCTCCGCCGCCGCGAGATGCTGCAAGCCGTCGAGCAGTTCCGCCACGCTGTGGCCGGTTTCGAGGAGCCGGAAATCCTTGTCCAGCGCGACGAGCTGCTTCTTCGTTTCGTCGGGCGTCGCGGTCGCCGCCTTCATCCGCAGCGCGTCGAGCGCGAAAGTCGTGATCCGCGTGTCGTTCAGGAACTGCGTGTCGGCGACGGCGCGGCTTTCTTCCAGGTCGCCGTGCTGCTTGAGGAGAAGTCCGCGCGTCTCCCAGCGGCGCTCGGCGAGTTCGACGCGCAAGGCCTCCGGCCACTCCTTGCGCGAGCTGAGACGGGCGAGATCTTCGCGGAGTTTTTCAAAATGCGACCACGTCGGCTGCGTTTCGCGGACGAGTTCGAGGTGTTCGTTGACCGCGCGCTGGGCGAGGTCGTTGAAGTTGCCGAGGCAGTTGTTGGCCGCGGCGTCGGCAATGCGTTTGATCGTCTGGATTGGCTCGCGGAGTTCCGGACCCGACTCGCCCGCGGCGAGGATTTTTTCGATCCGGGTCCGGTGCTCGCCGAATTCCTTGCGGACCCATTTCAGGCGGTCGCCGGGCGTGCGAGTGGCCGCGGCTTCGGCGATCCCCTCGATGCTCCGGCACTCGGCGAGCACCACGCGCAGCCGTCCGGCGATCGATGCCCATTCGCCGGGACCGTTCGCGGCGGCGGCGAGTTCCACCAGTCGCCGATTTTCGCCGGCGATGACGAACAGATTCTCCGTGATCACCTCGAACTCCTCCGCGCCGAGCATCTGCCGATACGATTCCTCGACCTTGCGCACGCGTTGCTCTGCCTTCTCCGCGCCCTCGGCGAAGTCGCGCATCAACTCGCGTCCCTGCGGCCGGAGCGGATCGCCGATCAACGCGTCGAGCGAACCCTTGCCGCCTTGCGCGGAGGCGATGCCGCGGGACAGCGCGCGGCCGATTTGCACGAGGTCCGCCGCGATGTGGCCGGCCTCCGCTTCCTTGAGCGTGACGAGGAGCTGCTCCCACGCGGCGGTCGCGGTTTGCTCGAATTCACTGCCCGCCGACGCCGCGGTGAGCGCGACCTGCCGCCGCTGCTCGTCACCTTCCGGAAGGCGCTCGAACATCTGCCGCGCTTCCCGCCCGCGTTTGGAGAATTGTTCGCCAGCGGCGCGGAGTGCCTGGAGCGTTTCGTAGAGCCGGCGTTGCGCTTCGAGCGCGCCGAGCCGCTTCGTCTCGAAGCCGCTCTTCGTTACCGAAATCCGCAGCACGCGCGACTCGGCCCGCGCGCCTTTCAAGTCCACGGCGAGGAGCTTCGTGCTGAGCAGATCGCCGGGTTTCGCGCCCTGTTCGTAAAGATCCCAGCGGTGCTCGATCGCGGCGCTTTTTCCCGGCGTTTTTGCGATCGGAATTTCGCGCCACGGCCCCTCGTTCATCTTCACGACCTGGGTCACGCGGGCGAGCCCCTGGTCGTCGCTGGCGGTGCCGCGCAGGGTCACGATTTCATTGGCGGGAAGCAGGAGGTCCTGCTTCGGCGAGTCGAGTTCGATCTGCGGGACGAGGTCGGGTTCGGCGCGCAGTTCGTACTCGGGGCTGAACTTGTTTTCAAAGCCCGTCTCCGCGCCGACGAGATGGACGCGGTAGGTGCCGGAAGTGTTGAGCGGAACTTGAGCGGTGAGCGCGCCGTCGGCGGGTTCGAGTTTGACCGTCGAACTCTTGCCGCCTTGTTCGATGCGCAGTTCGCCCTCGCGCACCGCCTGGCTGGGGGTGAGGCGCAGCTCCACTTGCGAACCTTCCAGCGCGATGAGGTCGCCATTTTCCTCCGTGACCTCGTGCGGCTCACGGCCGACGTAGGAGGGAAAGGTGAAGGTCTTGCCGAAGCCGACGATGTGCGGCCGGGCGACGGCGCGGAGGCGGAATTTTTGCGTCACGGCATCACCGGCGAAGACGCGGTAGATCACGTCCTCGCGGCCGATCTGGATCGAGGCGGAAAAACGGTCCTGCCCGGCGGGCGTCATCTTCAGCACACTGCGGCCTTCCGCGGTGATCGTCTCGAGGCGCGCGGCGTTGACGCGCTTGCCGCTGATCTCGATGACGATGGGCTCGGTCTCGCCCTGCGCGACCACCTTTTCCGGCTGCGTCGGTTCGAGGATGCGGACCTGGACCTGCGAGACGCGGGCGAGATTCGCGCCGGGCGCGAGCGCGCGGAGCAGCAGCGTGCCAAACTGGCGACCGGTGAGGACGAACGCGGCGAGGCAAAGCACGAACGCGAGCAGGCCGGCGAGGATCGAGCGGCGGACGAGCTGCACGGGCAGCAGAGCGTCCATATCGGTGCGACTGAGGTGTTGTGAGACGCTGCTCTCGAGCAGGCGGCGGAACTGCGTGGAGGTGCCGAGCGCTTCGTGATCCGCCTCGCTGAGTTCCACGGCGGAGAGGAGATTTTCGCGCAGGCCGGGCTCGGTGGTTTCGACCATGCGGGCGAGGTCGCGCCGCCCCGGCGGATGGATGAGGAGGCGGAGCGAGGCGCGCCATTCCACAATCAACACGGTGAGATAAGCGGCGCCGCTGAGGCTCCAGCGGGCGACATCGGGCAGGACGAAGAGCGCGTCGATGAGGGCGACGAACATCATCGCGAGGAGCAGCGTGGCGCCGGCGGCAAGGAGGCCGCGCCAGATGATGAGCTTGCGCCGCCGCTGGCTGAAGTCGTCGAGCTTGCGGAGGATGACGGGGTCGATCTGGACGGTCATGGCGTGGGTGGGAGGCGGTGCGCGCGGGCTACTGGGCCGCCGCGCTCCTTCGATGACCTGCAGCCAACCGCAAACTTGGCCCGGTCGCACGGGGAAAAGCGGAATCATTCACGGGCGAGACGCCCGACGACTCGGGCGGGATGTGGGAGCCCGATTCTTGCGCGGGCCGCGGCGCGCCCGTAGCCTCCGCCCCTCATGCGCGTCCTGGCCATCGATCCCTCGCTCCGCGGCACCGGCTATGCCGTGCTGGAAAAGGCCGCGGGCAAGATCCGCTCGCTCGATTACGGCACGATCAAAAACAAACCCGCGCTCCTGCCCTCCGGCTGCCTCGTCGCCATCCACGAGCGCGTGGCCGCACTCGTCGCCGAATACCAGCCGGCCTGCGCCGCGTTCGAGGGCGTGATCTTCGTCCAAAGCTACAAAACCGCCATCACGCTTGGGGCGGCTCGCGGGGCGGCGTTGCTGGCTTGTGCTTCGCGGGGCGTGCCGATTTACGAGTACGCGCCCCGGCGGGTGAAGCAGTCCGTCGTCGGCCGCGGGGGCGCGCAGAAGGATCAGGTCGGCTTCATGGTTCGCGTGCTCCTCGGGCTCACCGAGACGCCGGCAGCCGATGCGGCCGACGCGCTCGCCATCGGGCTCACGCACTTTCAGGCCGCGGATAGCCCGCTCCGGGTGGCGCAGCCGCTGGAGCAGATATGACGACGCGCTGGCTGGGCCGGGTCGGCTACGCGGAAGCGCTGGCCCTGCAGGAGCAGATCGTGGCCGAAAAAATCGCCAACCCCGCGCAACCCGACACATTGCTCCTGCTCGAACACGAGCCCGTCTACACCATCGGCCGCACGCCGGATCGCACCAGTTTGCGCGAACCCGAATCGCTGCCTCACCCGCTCGTCACGATCAGCCGCGGTGGGCAAGCCACTTACCATGGCCCCGGCCAGCTCGTCGGCTATCCCATTCTCGACCTCAACCGCCGTGGCCGCGATCTGCACGTCTATCTCCGCGCGTTGGAAGAATTTCTCGTCGGGGTCTGCGTTCATTTCGGGGTGGCGGCGCAGCGTCGCGAGGGTCTCACCGGCGTGTGGGTAGGCGAGCGCAAGATTGCGTCGATCGGCGTGGGCGTGCGGCGCTGGATCTCCCTGCATGGCTTTGCGCTGAACGTCTGCGGCGATCTCTCCGCCTTCCAGCAGATCACCCCGTGCGGGATCGCGGGCGTGGAGATGACGAATCTGGAGCGGGAATGCGGCCGCGCGAACCCGGTGGAGGAAGTCGCGACGTTCATCGCGGAGACGTTTTCGTTTTAGGCACGGCGCTTTGGGTGGCGCGGGAGGGTTCTCTCGTTGCGCCGCGGCTCAGTGCCAGCTAGCCTCGCCCGCGTCTTACGTTATGATGCCGAAGGTAGTCAGCACCCGTGCGGTTAGCGTTCCCCGGTGGAGGACGGGCCTTCGCCGTGGCACGCTCGGAGGATTGATCGCGAGGCGAGAGGCTTTCCCCGGTCTTCGATTGACGATCCGCGTGGTTTGCCTGCTTGCTGGGCTTGCGCTGCTCTCCGGTTGTGGCCGGGACACTGCGGAGCCCATGCCGAGTCGCTTGCGCATCGAGGTGTTGCCCGATCTTTCGCGAGATGCTTTGGAAAAGCGTTACCTCAGCCTGGTCCAGTATTTGTCCGCGAAGCTGAACATGCCCTGCGAACTGGTCATCCCGCAGAGCTACGAGCAGTTCGTCGAGGACATAGCCAATGGTCGCGCCGAGCTGGGATTGTTTGGCGGCTACACTTTCATGGTCGCCAGCGAGCGGACGAAACTGGTCCCGCTGGTCATGCGCGATATCGATCGGCACTTCACGACCGTGTTTCTCGCCTCGGCGCGCCATCGCGACCAGACACTGGAAAGCTTCCAGGGCCAGCGGCTGGCGTTTGGGCCGCGGCTGTCCACCTCGGGACATCTGATGGCGCGTGATTTTCTCCAGCAAAAGGGCATCGTCCCGGAACAGTTTTTCAAGGAAGTGCGCTACTCGAACGGGCACGATGACACGGCCCGTCTGGTCCGCGATGGGGAGGTCGATCTGGGTGCCGCGAATGGCGTCACGATCAAGCGCATGTTTGCCAGCGGTGAACTCAAGGAGTCGGAAGCCGTTCGGGTCTTCGAGTCGCCGCCTTACGCCGATTATGTCTGGGCGATGCGGGAGAGTACGCCCGCCGCACTGCGCGCCGCGGTGCGGGCGGCCTTTCTCTCGCTGACCCAGATGGATGAGGCCGATGCGCGCGTGCTCGCCGATCAGGATGCCGAGGTTTTTCTGCCCGTGACGAAGGAGGAATTTCGGAAGGTCGAGGAGGCCGTTCGGAAGCTGCGAGGGGGCGATCAGTCGGCCCGGGGAACGCCTCGCCCATGACTCTGGCCACGCCGCCCAGTTTCCTTCCGCTGCTGCGGCGCCAGATCACGTTCCTCGTGGCGATCGCCGTTGCCGTGCTGGTGCCGATCGCTCTGCTGTTTGTCGTCCAGTCTCAGCGCGGTTCAGGATTGCGGGTGAGACTGGCGGAAAATTTGCGCACCTATTCGGCGGCGCAGGATGCCATGCTGGCGATCAACGATCTGGCGGTGGCTCTCGGTGGCAATGCGGAGTGGACTGCGAAGGAGCGGGCGCTTTTGGAACGTATCGACTACCGCGTCGGCCAGGTCTTGACCAGCGGAGTGGCCAGTCTCCCGGAGGATGTCCGGCCGATTCTCGAACGGGTGCGCGGGCTCGACGCGGAACTCGCCGTTTCCGGCGGTGCGCCCAGCGCCTCCGGCCGCACCCGCTTGCTGATGGAGGGCTTGAGGGTTTCGCTCGATCAGATCCGCCTGCTGCAGGAGGAGGATTTTGACACCGATAATCTGCACTTCGAAAAAGTGACCAGCCGCATCTTCGCATTCGGGATTCCGGCGGTCATGGTGCTGGCGCTGGCCGGTGGCGTCTTGGCCGCGTTCGTCTTTCGCGCGATCCGCGGTCAATGGGGTTTGTACCATGAGGTCCGCGAGACTCTGGTGCGTAGCGAGGAACGCTACCGATCGCTCTTCGACGGCAGTCTCGATGCCATCTTCTCGCTCGGCGCCGATGGCCGCTTCATGACCGCTAATCCTGCCGCGGAGCGGCTGACTGGGCGGACGGTGGAGGAGCTGAAGCAGATCCATTTTCTCGAACTCTGCGCGCCCGATCAGCGCGACGCGGCTGCGAATGCCTTTCGCGCCGCCCTCTGCCGCGAATGCCTGACGCTGGATACCGCGATGG
>Ga0209181_10002000_pt1 | contig 34031 bp, 30 predicted proteins | sample MAT05_FD_187208 | JGI IMG/M metagenome (GOLD analysis project Ga0209181, IMG submission 187208) | Freshwater microbial communities from Lake Fryxell liftoff mats and glacier meltwater in Antarctica - MAT-05 (SPAdes) (version 2) | ecosystem: Environmental > Aquatic > Freshwater > Ice > Liftoff... | reverse complement strand
ACCATTCCGGATCATTCAACATGTTTTCAAGTTCATCATCATCTGGTTTGGTGTAAATGCCGGTAATGATTTCGAAGGCGTCTATAAATTCGTTGAGTTGGGGATTCTCTTTATGAATGAGTAATGCATTGAGGATATCGGTATTTCCTGCACGGATAACGCCCCGGAGTTGAACAATGCTTCCGTCGTTAAATTGTTTAAACCAGTGGTAAAATTTGTGAAAGCGGGCCTTTTCCCGATTGTCGCTGTTGTCGCAGATATAAACAACAACATTTTCATTTTCATTAAGAAATGCTTTAAGGATGTCGGTAACTGTTACAGCAATTCGTTAATCAAGAGGAATTTTATCTAAGCCTTCAGGCTTAAATCTTAGTTCAAGATTAAAACCAAAAACTCTTGGCGCTAAATCGGGATATAAATAAAAGGCATTGGAAAAGTTGTAAAAGTAACAATCATATTCACAACCGGTTGAGGAAGTGAATGTGTAATAATCGGGTTTGCGTGTTGTATAATTATACGGTTGCAAATTTAAAGCCTTGTTGTTTAAGTTCTTCAAAAGATAAGCCATTCCGACGGGCTTCTCTGAGATAGTTACTCATTTCAAGGGCAACCAGCATTTTGCCGGTACCCTTGGCTTGCTTTGTCTTTTCAGCAAAGTATTCGGCAGTCCGCTTTTGAAATTCAGGTAATGTTACTGATTGTTGCATACTGGTAAATTGTATTAGCAAGTTACAAAATTTAAATAAGAGTTTTAAACAGAAATAAAAATGAGCAAATTAAAATTAACCGGAAAACAAATCCATGCTAATTGGCTAAGCTTGTAAAGAAATTATTTTTGCTCAACATCAGTCAATTCAACATAAGCATTAATAAATTGTATTTTAAGTTTATTCTTTTTATGTACAAGTAATGCAGTATAAAGTGTTATGCCACCGCCTTCCATATCGGTACTTAACTGAATAATTTGGCGAGAAGGATGTTCGTAGTATTTAAACCAGCTTTTAAATTTTCTGGCACGGGAGCGGCTTCGGCCATCAGAGGTATCGCAAACATAAACAACAACATTAACCATTGAATTTAGAAAATCGCCAACTATGGTTATAACTGTATCAGCGATACGTTTATCGGTACCAGGAGAAGGTTTTTGTTTTGAATTAATAAGATAGAGATCCAGGGCAAAAACTTTGGAAGCAATTGCAGGGTAGTTTCTGAAATATTCTTCATAAGATTTGAAAGAACATTCATATTCAATACCAGCTTCAGTTGTAAAGCTGTAGTTAAATTCAGTGATTCGATATATGTGGCAGGCGTGCAAATTTGAATCCATAAGTTTTTTCTAATTCTTCGAAACTGATACCATTTTGTCTTGCTTCTCTAATAAGTTTCTGATCAGCAAGCATTTTCTGCACCATTTCAGCTTTTGTTAATGGTACAGCTTTAGCATTCCGTTTTTTACGGATAACAGTTTTAGATTTATTGGCGGCAGTGGCCATAACAATGATTTATTGCAATTTACAAGAATTAAAACAATTAAACAGACCTTTAAGGTTTTTAACAACATGAGCAAATTAAAATTAACCGGAAAACAAATCCGTGCTATTGGCTACGAAGAAGGGCCAGTGGTGAGTGTGGCTATGCACACCATGTGTACATACTTTAAACATCATACAGAAGAAGATGCATTGCAGATACTAAAAGATGTATTGGCAACGCCTGAAAATTATTTAACTGATGCGAAATTAGAAAAGATTGCAAATCTTCTTCGCTTAGATAACTCTCCCCCATCGGGGGAGTTGGAGGGGGCTATTCCGCTGAATGAAAAAGGCGTTGAGTACAACATCTTTGGTGCCAAACATATTGAAGAAGGCGCTTTGTTACAAATGCAAATTGCTGCTAAATTACCAGTGGCAGTTGCCGGCGCTTTAATGCCCGATGCACACCAGGGTTATGGACTGCCGATCGGTGGTGTGTTGGCAACAAAGAACGCCATCATTCCTTATGCGGTTGGTGTTGATATAGGTTGCAGAATGTGCTTAAGCATTTTCTCCATCGACCCAGATGAGTTGAAAAAAAGAGAAGCTAATTTTCAAAGAGAATTAGTTGCCAGTACTTTATTTGGCGCAGGGCGGGAGTTTAGCGAAAGAACAGAACATGAAGTACTGGACAGAAAGGAATTTAGCGAAATAAATTTTCTGCAGCCATTGCAACACAAAGCCTTGAAGCAATTGGGAACAAGCGGTAGTGGAAATCATTTTGTAGAGTTTGGTAAAGTAGAAATTACCGACGCAACAAACCCGATGGGTTTACCGGTTGGTAATTATGTTGGTTTGCTTAGCCATAGCGGTAGTCGTGGGTTGGGGGCAAACATTGCCAATCACTACACACAAATCGCCATGCAAAAAACGGTGTTGCCAAAAGAAGCCAAACATTTGGCGTGGTTAGATATGGATACCGAAGTAGGTATGGAATATTGGTTAGCGATGAACCTGGCTGGTGATTATGCAAGTGCCTGTCACCATACCATTCATGCAAAAATTGCAAAAGCTATTGGCGAAAAACCTTTAGCTATGGTAGAGAATCACCACAACTTTGCCTGGAAAGAAATGTACAACGGCAACGAAGTAATTGTACATCGTAAAGGAGCAACACCAGCGGGTAAAAATGTGCTGGGTATTATTCCAGGCAGCATGACGGCACCCGGTTTTATTGTAAAAGGTAAAGGAGAAGTTAGTTCTTTAAACTCTGCATCTCATGGTGCCGGTAGAAAAATGAGCCGTACCAAAGCGCTGGCCAATATTACGCATGATGCTTTGAAAAGAGAATTGAAAGATCATGGTGTAAAATTAATTGGCGGCGGATTGGATGAAGCACCTTTTGCTTACAAAGATATTCTTGAAGTGATGCAAAGCCAGACAATGTTGGTGGATGTGTTGGGTAAATTTCATCCGGCTATTGTGCAGATGGATGGGAGTGATCCGAGAAAGTTCAGGAAGAGAAAAGATGAAGTGGTGGGAGAATAATTTATAAATAACGGTTGAGAAGAAAAGACTCAACCGTTATTATTTCCAGATAGATTGCTCAACAATGCTATCCCATGAATTACTATACACAAAATACCCTAACCTTAACAGGTGGTAAACAGCCAAAAAAATACCTAAGCCATAAGCCAGCTTTCTGTTATAAAGCCAGCTGTTAAAATATTCTTTGTTTGTAATTAATTCGGTTGCAAGAACCAGTATGGTTACTACACAAAATGCAATTACAAACGGCCCTAAAATGTGATAGTACAAACTCTTGTAAATATCACCTTCATAAAAATATACCAGCGATTTAGTAATGCCACAACCGGGGCAGGGAAAACCCGAAAGCATCTTAAACGGGCAGAAAGACTGGTCAGTATCTAAATGGTGATTACCATTGTTCAATAAAAAAATATACGGAATTATCAGCGTTATTAATGCGCCAATAATTCCGTAAACCTTACGTTTGTTTTTTATATTAATTGTATAGCTTGTTAATATCACCTTGTACAATCATTGCTGCTACTACAGGAAAAAGAAAACCCAGAATTATTAATAAAGTGGATTGATCTTTATTTGCTTCCCCGGTTCTTTTATAAACTTCGGGTAATGCTTCTTTACCGGCCAGGTAATAAAAATAAATATTTACAGGCATACAACATCCTGCAAAAATGGCTATCGGTTGCGAAATGACTTCTTTCTCTGCGACGGCGTTAAATACTTCGGCTACTTTAATGTTCCAGTAAATAAGGTATAGTCCGCAGGATAATATGCCAAAAATTAAAACCATAATGGGATCTACTTTAAATACCGGAATGGGGGTTTGGTTGTTTAATGTGTCTGGTGTTTCCATAATTGCAGTGTTAGTTTAAGTTTGAACGAATATATATAAATAAGTTGAAAAACTTCGGCAACAGCTTTTGGGGACTGGTTCATTTTAAACTATTTTTACCGCAGTAAACTATTTTAATGCATACCATAACCGATAAAATACAATCACTTTTTTCTGAGTTTTCTAAAGATACCATTACAGCTATTGATAAACTGCCCCAGGCCGGTAGTGAGCGCCACTACTTTCGTATTCATACTGCCAATAAAAATTTTATTGCAACCTATGGTGCTAATTTAAAAGAAAATGAATCTTTTATTTATTTTTCCAGGCACTTTAAAAAGAAAGAGCTGGCAGTGCCGGAAATACTTTGCATCAATACCGAAAAGGATATTTATTTACAGGAAGATTTTGGAGATGTTTCACTTTTGAACAGGTTGGAAGAACGAGGTTTTACAACAACGGTGTACGATCTGTATAAAAAAAGTTTGCAACAGCTTGCCTTATTACAGGTTAAAGGACACGAAGGACTGGATTATAAAAAATGCCTTACCAATAGCTCTTTTGGTAAACAAGCTATCATGGCCGACCTACTCTATTTTAAATATTATTTTTTAGATGCTTTACGGCAGCCTTACGATAAACAAAAACTGATAGATGATTTTGAGGCACTAAGCAATTACCTCAGCCATACCGAGTATAAATATTTTATGTTCCGTGATTTTCAGAGCCGCAATATTATGGTAACGCCTGATGACGATGTACATTTTATAGATTACCAGGGCGGCATGAAGGGTGCACCGCAATATGATGTGGCATCGTTATTATGGCAGGCAAAAGCAAATTTGCCAGATGAATGGAAACAGCATTTGCTGGACGATTACATGGATGCTTTTGAAAAAGTGGTAGGAGAACCCATTGATAAAGATACTTTCCGCAGTCAATACAATGGCTATGTAATGATTCGCTTACTGCAGGTGTTGGGGGCTTATGGTTTCCGTGGTTTATTTGAACGTAAAGCACATTTTTTAACAAGTATACCATTGGCACTACAAAATTTAAAATGGTTTGTAAACAATCAAACGTTAGGTTTGGCATTACCTGAATTTAAAAGAGTGCTGGAGATATGCATCAGCGAAAATGTGATACAGGAATTTACGCCCATACAGGCAACCGAAGAAACACCGTTGCTAATAAACATCAACAGTTTTTCTTTTATTAAAACCGGTTACCCAAAAGACGATACAAAAAACGGTGGCGGGTTTGTTTTTGATATGCGTGGAATTTTGAACCCCGGCAGGTTTGATGAGTACAAACATTTATCGGGCCTTGATAAACCGGTGAAGGATTTTTTGGAGCAGCAAACCAAAATGCCCGAATTTTTAAACAGTGTGTACAGTATTATTGATATTTCGGTAGAGGATTATATTAAAAGAGGATTCGAACATTTGACAATAAATTTTGGTTGCACGGGTGGCCAGCACAGAAGTGTGTATGCCGCGGAAGCAGTAGCGAGGCATTTGCGGAATAAGTTTAAAGTAAAAATTGAACTCAATCATTCAAATAAAGAAAATTGGAAAACGGAACCCGTGCAATAATTTTTTCTGCAGGTTTGGGCACTCGCTTTAAGCCCTGGACAGATTCACATCCCAAGGCGCTTGCTGTTGTAAGTGGGAAATCTCTCCTGCAAAGGAACCTTGAATATTTGCAGCAATATGGCGTGAAAGATGTAGTTGTAAACATCCATCACTTTCCCCAGCAAATCATTGATGCTGTTAAAGAAAGTAATGGCTGGGGCAGCAATGTAATTATCAGCGATGAAAGCCATGAAGTTTTAGAAACCGGTGGCGGTTTAATGAAGGCCATGCATTTACTGAATAATGGCAAAGCTTTTATTTCTTTAAATGTGGATATTCTTACAGACCTGGATTTGAATAAATTAATGACTTTTCATCAGCAACATAAACCGTTAATAAGTTTTGGCGTAACCGCCAGGAAATCATCGAGGGTTTTATTATTCGATGAGGGAAACCGCTTATGTGGCTGGAAAAATCTGCAAACAGGAGAGGACAAAATCTCAATCAATAAACCAAACCTTACTCAAAAAGCTTACAGTTGCGTAGTTGTTTTTCAACCTGAAATATTTTCTTTGATAAAACAGAAAGGGAAATTTTCGATCATGGATAGTTATCTTGACCTGGCTGCAGAGCATGTTATTCTTGGTTACGACCACAGCGGCGATAAATTGGTTGACGTCGGAAAACCCGAAAGCGTAGCTATAGCAGAAAAACTATTTAGTTAGCATCTGACGGTGCCTCAAATGTTTTCTTATTTTCTTCTTTTGGTTTAATACCAAAGTTATAACGGAAAGTTAATCCCAGCCTTCTTGTATCATTAACACGCTTACCCTGTGCATTTACACTGCCCTGTTGCAAACTGAATGATACCTGATTTGTATACAAAACATCGTTCACCGAAAGAATGATATTCGCTTTTTTCTTCAAAATACTTTTATTGGCAGAAACAAATATGCCGCCAAAAGTATTTAGCTCATACAGGTTTTGAAGCCCTTTTGTTTTTAAAAAGCCCTGCATATTAATGGTAAATGTAGAAGTCGCTTTCAGTTCCTGAAACATAAAGAAAGTCCAGCTGCCACGTTTATAATCGAGCGGAAGCCCTTCATAAAAACCAGTGTAGTGGTTATAATTATACAAGGCACCAACATAAAAAAAATATTTTTTTCCTGGCGGAATACCACCAATTACTTTTGCATAAAATTCTTTATTCCTTCCCAGGTTATCATAGGTGCGGTAGGCTATTTTGGTACTGTTATCCTGGTAAGTTACATTACTGAAAATATCTTTGGTGTTATTGATGCCCAGTGCAATTACGGGGATGTTTTCGAAAGTTACATTAAGTTCATAGTTGGTGGTGAACTGCGGCTTTAGCCTCGGGTTACCAACATCATACAGGTATTGGTCAATGTACCTGGGATATGGATTCAGCACTTCGTAATAAGGCCGTTTAATACTTTTACGAAAAATAGCATTACCAATCAGTTGCGATCCAAATATTTTAAAAAGATTGTGCTTGATAAAAAGATAGGGAAAAACATCGGTGCGTTTGATTGATAAAGTGGTGTCTTTTGGTATTAACTGCCTGCCATTGATATCAGTAGTTTCAAGTCGCAGCCCCGGCTTGATGGTGAAACCTGCAAATGTTTTTGAAACCTGCACATAAGCAGCTATTATGCTTTCATTGTACCGGAAAGTGTTGGTTTGAAAATCATCAACAAACCGGATATTGTTCCCGGTATCTTTGGTATAGTTTGAACTGTTCTTACTGTTGCTGATGCTTGCTTTAAAACCGGATTCAATAGTTAAGGATTTGCGCAGTTTAAGAACTAGATCGGTTTGAAAAAGAAAAATATTTTTATCATTGTTATTGATACCATCGCCACTAACAGCAGGCCTTGCCGGCAGGTAATAATTATTTTTATATAACTGTGTATTCCGGTTGCCATAATAATTATAATCAAACTGGGTGGTCCATTCGCTGCCCAGTGTATCAATTCTATATTTGGTAGAAATATTGTTTCCGAGGTAGGTTGTTTTGTTGGCATTGTTAATGTTTGAAACATTTTTACCAAGGATTGCTGGGGATGGATTTTTACTGATATCGATTCCGTTATCAACAAAGCTTTTGCCGTTTGTATAACTCATACGCAGGTCGTAGGCAACATTAAACTTTGGGGTTAACTGAATATCAATTCCTCCATTCAGGTAATTGTTGGTGGTTGGGTATGTGGTGTACGATTGTTGTACAATTAACGCAGAATCTTTTCCGATCAAACGATTCGAATTAAGCTCTTCAAAATTATTTCTGTTGGTAAACTGGTAATTGAAGTAGCTGTTTATTTTTTCAGTACCCTTATTAATATTAAAGCCGGCAGTCTTGGTTGCATACACTCCCTGAAAGTATGCAGCATTCACATTGCCATTGGTACCCAGTTTTACGCCTTTTTTTAAAACAATGTTTACCATGCCTCCGCTGCTTGCTGCATCATATTTGGCAGAAGGGTTTCGCAGTATCTCAATTTTACTTACACTGCCGGCGGGCAGGCTTTTGAGCATTGATGCAATGTCTGCACTGCTTAATTTCATTTCTCTGCCATTAATTAAAATTGTAGCTGGTGTAGTGCTGGCTAAGTAAACATTTCCATCCTGGTCAACAATGGCTCCGGGTGTTTTTTCTAAAACCTCGTAGGCATTGGTGCTGCTGTTAGCCAGCACTTCTGCATCCACAATCGTTTTATCATCCTCTTGTTTTATTAATGGCTTTTTTGCTACTACCACCACATCACTTAGTGTTGTGTTTTTAAGTTTTAAAGTAAAGGTTGCAATAACAGGCTTATCTGTAACAGCAATAGTTTTCTCAGTATTTTCAAATGATACGGAGCTTAGCCTTAGTAAAAATTTTGAAAATGATTGAACGGTAAAGCTGCCATTATTACTGTTTATAGCTTTGCTGCTTATTAAAACAGTATCGGGTAAAAGGAATAACTGCAGTGTAACGCTGGCTGAAGTATCCGCCTTTGGTAAGTTAAGTATTACTTTTAAGGTGCTGGTTTTTTGGGAAAACGCCAGACTGCCTAACAGTAGCAGGCTGCTAAAAAGTAACACACTTTTTCTGGTCATTAAAAATCCTTTATTGATATTGCACGGATGACACCGGTACGGATCGGTTTAAAATAATACAGCATTATTGTTATTTATCAAACAGATCTTTCTTATCTACCACTTTAACCTGTTTCCCAACTTTCAGCGTTTTACTCACCACATCATAAGGCCCTGTAACAACCAGGTCGCCTTCTTTCAATCCTTCGGTAACTTCTATATTGTTTATATCCTGTATGTCGGTATTAACTTTTACCTTACTAACTTTTCCCGCTTTATCAATTATAAAGCAAACAACTTCCAGTTCATCTTCCAATGGTGAAGCTGTTGATTTTACATCAGATTCATCCACTTTCTTTGTGCTTGTTTTTGTGCTGTCATTCTTATCACGGGTAGTTACTGCATTAATGGGAACACTCAGTACATTAGCATGTGTCTTGGTTTGTATGTCTGCACTGGCACTCATTCCCGGGCGAAAAGGGAATGTTCCCTTTCCTAAAAGATCGGTATAACTCTCTGCCAGAATGCGTATATAAACTTTGTACTGAGTTACATCACTGGTTGCGTTGGATAACGCATTTTGCGCCGCCGCACCATTATTACTGCTGGCAATTTGTGTAACAATACCTTTAAATTTTCGGTCGCTGTAGGCATCCACTTCCACCACGGCACTATCACCCAGTTTCACTTTCGGAATATCATTTTCTCCAACATCAACCCTTATCTCAATCTTACTCATGTCGGCTATCCTTAAAATTTCGGTACCTACTGTAAAACTGTTGCCCGATACACTCTCTCCTTTTTTTACATTCAGTAAAGAAACCACACCGTCTCTGGGAGCAATGATGGTTGTTCTGCTCAAATCTTTATTAGCCCTTTGTAAACTGGCCTGCGCTGTTTGTACATTGGCACGGGCACTTTGTACATTTGCCTCTGTACTGCGAATGCCTTGTTTTGCAGCATTGTAATTTGCTTTAGCACTTTTCAAAGTTGTTTCTGCCACGTCCATTTCGCTGCGGCTTATTACTTTATCATCAAATAATTTTTTACTCCGGTCGTAAGCACGTTGTGCCTGCTCCATTTGTGCATCCAAAGCATCCAATGCCGCCTTTGCATTGCTAACCTGCGCCTGCACACTGCTAACCTGCGCCTGCGATTGTGCTACGCCACTTGCTGCCTGGCTGCGTTGTATATTATAAACATCCGGATCAATGCGTGCCAGCAACTGGCCACGTTTTACGGTGTCACCTTCCTGCACAGTAAGCTCAGTAATTACACCACTTATATCCGGACTCACTTTTACTTCATCCTCCGGATAAATTTTACCACTGGCATTTACAATTTCTGTAATGGTGCGTTTCTGCACTTTTTCAGCAGTAACTTTTAGTCCTTCATCTTTTCCAAAAGCACCCACTTTTGAAAGTATTACCAACAATACTACCAAAGAACCCAGTCCAATTAAAATCCATTTAAGCGATTTACTCATTGTTTATTTTTTATGAGCCCGGCCAAGGATTTCTATTCAACTTCATTGGCAACGGCTGTTTGTTAATTTTAATTTTTTTAGTAAAAAAGTGAAAATTAATCACTTTTGTACAATTTCTCTTTATTCAGCCCTTCAAATTTACCGTCCTGTTTATTTACAAAAAGAGCTATAAATAATTATGCTCTAAGTTCCCCCTTCAGGGGGCGGAGGGGGTTCAGAATTTCAATCCCTGCCCCTTATAAAATTCCAGCACCTTCATTTTAAAAACATAATCAAACTGGTTTAATGCATCCTGTAGTTTTACAGTAAAGAGGTTATTCTGGTTGGTAATTAATTCAAATGTTGCCATCAGGCCTACTTCATATCTTTTTTGTGCATAGTAATAACTGCGTTCAGCAGTCTCTACCGCTTTTTTGCCGGCATTGTATTTTTCCAAAGCCACTATAGCTGCATTGTAAGCCTGGTAAATATCCTGTTTCAGTTTTTGATCATCAGCCTCTTTCTGCAGTTGCTGGTTTTTAATACTGATCTTGCTTCTTTCGTAATTGGTACGTGTGCTTAAACCATTTAAGATAGGTATGCTTACACTCAACCCTACCGACTGACGGAAATTTTGATCGAGCTGTGAGAAAAAGGGTATGCTTTTGTCACCTATCTGAAAAAATTCAGCGGAACTTACTTTATAAGTTGTACTGCCAATAACTACCTGCGGGCTAAAAACATTGCTGCTGAAAGTTCCGGTAGGCTGAAAAACAGGAATTTTTGAATTAATAAAATTACTGCTTAAGGCGCCAAACATAGAAATAGAAGGGTAAAGACTTGCATGCGCCGCCGCAGAAACTTTTTGTGCAGCTTTCAACTTAAAATCGTTGAATCGCTGCTGGGGCATATTTGCCATAGCTAATGCATATACAGACTCTGGTTGAAGGTCAGCAATTTTTTCAACGGGTATTTTTTCAACTGGCGGTGTTTCAATTTTGAAAGGAGCAGCTGCATCAATGGCCATTAACGATTTTAAAGAAAGTATGCTTTGTGTTACGCTTCCTTTAGCTGTGATAACATTTGAGCTGTCACGGGCAACCTGTGCTTCCAGTTCGGCAGCATTCAGCTCGGGCAGGTTTCCGGCGTCAACCAATTTACGGGTATTTATATATTGCGCTTTTGATTGCTGTAATTGAACACCTGCAATGTTCTCCTGTTCCATCGCCAGCAGTATCTGCAAATAAGAATTGGCAACACTAAGTGCAATATCATTTTTTAATTTATCAGTATTTGCATTAGCAGCTTTTAATTCCCACTCGTTGGCCAGTATCGTATTTCGTTTGCTGAACCAGTTAAAAATATCGGCACTGCTTTGCAACTGTACATTGGCCGATAAAAAACTTTGTGTACTTAAAGCAAAAGTGGTAGGATCCTGGTTACGGCCGCTGTTAAAACTAGGCCCGCCACTGAAATTCAAATTGGGTAACTGCCCGTATTTACTTTGCTTTAAAGTCAATTGGGCAATCTTACTTTGCAGGTCAATCTGCTTTATTGAAATATTGTTAGCCAATGCATACTCAATACATTTGGGTAAACTCCATTTTTCCTGTGCTTTTACAGTGTAGCTAAAAACCAATAAAAAAATAAGGGTCAAGAATTTGTAGCGCATGCTACAAAAATAATTCATCTGCATGTAAAACGTATAAAACAAATGTACAAACGGTAATAGCGTAAATTAGGCCTCTTTACAGCCGTTTAAAGCTCAATTTGCGTTGTTATGAAATTGTTGTTTTTTTTCTTTGTAGCCCCTTTACCACAAAATAAATACCTATAAACCCAGCCATAACTGCAAGGCCAATCATACAAAGCCTGGTTTCATTTATCAATAAACTGATGGCAACAAAAGAATAGGCTACAATGAAAATGATGGGTAAGAGCGGATACAGTTTCATGCTGTAAATGCCTGTATCGTTTAAGTGGGCAGTCTTTTTTCTTAATATAAAAATACTGCCTGCCGAAAGTACCATTCCAAAACAATCTAAGAAAATAGTGAAGCTTAAGATGGTATCAAACTCTTTAGCCCAAAAAACAATCAATGCACACAATGCGGCAAACACACTTAAAGAAATGGTAAGCACATCTGTTTTAATATTCCGTTTTTTAAATACGGCGGGTAAAATTTTATCTTCACTCATGGCATACATTACCCGTGGGTTACTCATAAGCAGCACATTCACATAAGCCAGCACACTCAGGAATAAAAACCCCGATAATATCCTTTCGGCATTAATACCAAAAATTTTGGAAGCCATGATGGCCGCAATATTTTTACTGTTCTTTATTTCCTCAAAGCCAATCACTTTTATGTAAGCGTAATTTATGGTGAGGTATAAAACAATGATGATAAAAATGCCGAAGAAAATACCACGGGGAATATTTTTTGTTGGTTTATCAACCTCTGCGCCAAAATTGATGGTTTGCTGATAACCGCCATAGGTAAAGCTTACCGCCACCAAACCAATACCAAATGCCTTCAGGTACTCCATAAAAGTAGGACTGATAGCTGTTGGCAATGCTGAAGCAGTAACTGCGGGGCTTGCAAAAAAGATTGGTGTTATCAATAAAAGTATCAGCGTTATTTTAATAACCGTTAACACGTTCTGGGTTTTTGCACTCATTTTTAAACCCATCAGGTTAATGCCGTAAAAAATTACAATGGCTGCAATGGCAATGCATATTTGTATGGTTTGTATATAGGTTGCATTTGCAGCCACTTTTATCCATCCGGTATTTTGTGATAAAGGAATAAACAGGCCGGTAATATATTCGCCGCCTACCAATGCCACACCAGCCAGCGAGGCCGCATTGGAAACCAGGATGACGCAATTAATGGCAAAGGCAATGGAAGGATGATAGGCGTAGGCAAATATTTTATAATAGCCACCAGTTACAGGGAGCCGGCTTCCTATTTCGGCGTAGGTAAGTGCGCCGCACAGTGCAACAAGCCCGCCTGCTATCCATGCAGTAAAAAATAAAAAAGTATCTGGCGAGGCTTTGGCAACATTAAGTGGCGTACGAAAAATACCCATGCCAATTACCAGGCTCACCACAATCATAGTGAAATCGAACAGGTTAAGTTTTTTAGAGGTTGTTGTCATGCTTTAAAGATAATTTTTTTGCACAATACCGTTTGGAGATATTTTGTTTGGATGATTCACACGCTTCCACTTACATTTGCAGCGAATTTGGTTTCCGATCTCAAGTCGGAATTAAAAGGGAATCCTGTTTAAATCAGGAGCTATCCCCGTAGCTGTAAGTAACAACCCAAATCCGCATCTGGCGGATTAAGGGCAACATTTCAAACTTCACAACCACTGTTTAATTACGGGAAGGTTTTTTGAAATGTGTTGCAAGCCAGAAGACCTGCCTTGTTCACTAAACATCATTTAAGCTTTCGGGTGAAAGGCAGGAAATGTAACGGCTCACGGGCTTTTACTTAGTACTACGTAGCTTTAGCGAAGTAGTATATTTCTAACTCTTTTTTTCCAGGAAGCAGTCACAAAAAAAATTTTTCAAAAATGAAAAAGAAAATTTTTATTGCGGCTGCTGTATTAACCAGTAGTCAGTTGTACGCTCAAAAACAAGTCCCGGCAAATTCGGCAGACAGTACAAAAAATTTAGATGAAGTTGTAATTACTGCAACCAAATTCCCTATCAAACAATCATTAACCGGTAAAGTAGTTACGGTAATTGATCAGCAGCAATTGCAGCGCAACAGCGGCAAATCTTTAACAGAAGTATTAAATACACAAGCCGGCATTATTGTAAACGGCAGCAGCAATGTGTTGGGTACAAATCAAGATGTGTATTTACGTGGAGCCACTGCAGGCAAGACATTGGTGCTGCTTGACGGTGTTCCCGTTTACGATGCATCGGGCATCAGCGGGGCTTATGATTTAAACCTCATTACCGTTGACCAGGTAGAGCGCATTGAAATTTTAAAAGGCAGCCAATCTACTTTATATGGCAGCGATGCCATTGCAGGTGTAATTAATATCATCAGCAAAAAAGGCGGAGCCAAAAAAATAAATGCAACAGCTAATCTTGCAGCTGGCAGTTATGATACCTTCAGAGGTTCTGTTGGTTTAAACGGAACTGTAAAAAGCACGAGCTATAATGTACAGTATAGTAAATTATACGGCAAGGGTTTTTCATCTGCACAGGACCAAACGGGCACCGGAAATTTTGATAAAGATGGTATGGATGAAAATGTTTTTCGTGCCAACATCAATCAGAAAATTGGCGATAAGTTTTCTATACGGGCAAACACACAATTAAGCAACTATAAAACCGATGCAGATGCCGGGCAGTTTAAAGATGATGCAGATTACACCATCAAAAATAAAAACAGTATTGTTGGTTTTGGTGCAGATTATACCATTGGCAAAAGTATCCTGCATTTTAATTATAATTTTAACAAAATAAACAGGGTTTATCTAGATGATTCTGCCAGCAGGGGAGGGTTTTCTTACTACAGCAAAGGAGATTATACTGGTAAATCACATTTTGCAGAACTGTACAGCAACATTGCTGTTACAAAACATATTGATGTATTGGTTGGTGCAGACTACCGCAATCAACTAAGCGACCAAAGTTATTTTTCGGTTAGTTCTTTTGGCCCCTATACCTCAACTCCTTTAAGTGATGATAGCACAAAAGTGAACCAGTTTGGTGCTTACGCTTCCATTGTTGTAAAAGATATTAAGGGCTTTAATGTTGAGCTTGGTGGCCGTTACAATAATTTTAATAAATATGGTAACGTGTTTACCTTTTCTTTCAATCCATCTTATGTAATCAACAAATCAATAAAAATATTTGGTAACATCAGCTCAGGCTTTAAAGCACCTTCTTTATACCAGGTTTATTCAGAGTACCGTAATCCTTCTGTAGAACTGAAGCCTGAAAAATCTTTAAGTATTGAAGGAGGTATTCAATATTATAAAGACAATATAAACATAAGAGCTGTTTATTTTAGCAGGGAGATTAAAGATAATATCGCTTTTTACAGTGCAGGCGCTCCAACTTATGCCAGCTATTATATAAATGCTGATAGGCAAAAAGATAAGGGTCTTGAATTGGAGGCCAGCATTGACTTTGGCAAAGTAACACTTAACGCCAATTACGTAAATCTTGATGGTAAAATTGAAACAAAAAAAGGTTCAAAAGACACATCGTTCTTTAACCTTTACCGCAGACCAAGGCAAACTATTAATTTAAACGTGGGCATTGAACTTTGCAAAAACTGGAATATGAATATCGGTGTTCAAAGCATCAGCAAGCGGTATGAACCGGTTTATAATGCAGCACCCATTGAAATGCCTGCGTACTATGTATGGAATTTGTACAGTACATACACAATTACAAAAAACATAAAAGCATTTGTTGATTTAAAAAATATTACCGACGAAAAATATTCGGAAGTCTATGGTTACAACAGCCGCAGGTTTAATTTTATGGCGGGTGTTAACCTGAATTTTTAACCAGCCTGCCGGCAGGCTGGTTTTTTTGCCGGGAAGTCGGGAAGACGGATAATTTATTTTCCTTTTAAACCGAAATCCTTTCCGTCTTTCCGGCTAATTTTAAATAACTATGTGTAAACACGAAGACAAACATTGCCCCCGTTGCAATAATGTATTTGAATGTAAGGCAGGCAGCATCATGCTTTGCCAGTGCAGTACCATACAATTATCGGTAGAAGAGCGTGTTTATGTGGAATCGAAGTTTGAAGATTGCCTTTGTATTAATTGCCTGGGTACATTGCAAAAAGAATATGCTGTTTCTGCAGAAAAAAAGATATAAATAGCGACAACCCGCCATTTTGTTTTTAGCAGGTTATCTTTGCACTTTAAAATAAGCAGCTATGACATTTGGCGATTTTGCAATCAATGAGATTATTACCGTAAGCTTCACTTTATTTGCTGTAATTGATATGGTAGGTAATATCCCCGTGTTTGCCTCACTGCGTACTAAAATGGGTGGCGAGATACGCTCCATGCAGGCTACCCTGGCCTCGGGGGCATTGATGATATTTTTTTTATTGATTGGGAAGGAGTTCCTGCGCATACTTGGTCTCGATGTTCAATCCTTTGCAGTGGCGGGTAGTATTGTAATTTTTATAATAGGCCTGGAGATGGTTTTGGGACATGATTTTTTTAAACCAGATACAAATCCCCGAAGCGGCAGTGTGGTGCCAATTGCTTTTCCGCTTATTGCGGGTTCAGGAACGCTTACTACCATCATGAGTTTAAAGGCGAATTATTTTGATGTGAATATTTTGATTGGTATTCTCATCAATTGCATAGTAATATACCTTGTGCTTAAATCATTAAAATGGATTGAAAAAGTTATAGGTCCCAATGGCATGACAGTTATCAGAAAATTTTTTGGCGTAATATTGCTGGCCATTGCGGTAAAAATATTTGGCAGTAATTTTTCGCATTTGGGAAAATAAAATAAGTATTGGCCTCGTAGTACAATGGATAGTATAAGGGCCTCCGAAGCCCCAGATTCAGGTTCGATTCCTGACGAGGCCACAAATTTTTCCTTGCAGCCATTTTCAGACGAGGTTTCCACGAGGGACTTGTGCTTTACTGTTGACAGTGCGAGGAGAAATCAAAAGGTTTAACCATGAGGAGGCTTCTGATATTTGGTGTTATATTTTAAAAATACCAGCTAGCTGCTAAGTGATCTCAATAAAATTCTGTATTATTGGAAGATAAAACAACATTGACCATAACTATTAGGTTATAGCTATTTTAATCTAACTTTGTTTCCTATTCTTTATGGCAGCTTCCGATCAAATAAAAAGTTTAATAAAGTCTTTTGGGGAGGGTGATGATGCACGTTTCTTTGCATCTGCTATGCAAATAGCGGCCTCAGAAGCAAGAAAGGGCCACACTGCATTTGCACAAGATTTAAAATCTTTAATCGAAAGTGCCCGAAAAGACCGCTCCACAATTCAGTTTGAGCATGGCAAAATTGTTAATATCTCACCAACAAAAAGGGAACTCAATGAACTAATTGAAATATTTAAGCCTCGTGTTAATTTGGACGATATGGTGTTAGATACCGATATCAGACAGAAGTTAAATAAGTTGGTTGAGGAACAAAAAAAATGGGAAATATTACGCCATCATAATTTATTTCCTATCAGAAAGCTGTTACTTACTGGAGCACCTGGAACTGGTAAAACCATGACAGCCCATGCAATAGCGGGAGAACTAGGGCTTCCTGTTTTTATTATTAGATTGGATGGACTTTTGTCAAAGTATATGGGTGAATCAATTGTAAAACTCAGGCTTATTTTTGACATGATGCCAAGCCAAAGGGCAGTTTATCTTTTTGATGAATTCGATTCAATTGGATCGCATCGGAATTTGGGGCATGATGTAGGAGAAATTAAGCGTGTTTTAAATAGCTTCCTAATTAACATTGAAAAGGACAATAGCAATAGTATTATCATCGCTGCTACTAATTTGCCAGATTCATTAGACTTAGCATTATTTAGAAGGTTCGATGAGATTATTAAATATCCCCTCCCTTCCCAAGATGAAATTGTTATAGCATTTAGAAAATACACAGCACTATTTTCGTTTGATAAACGACCCAATTTTAATGATATCTCAAAACAAGCTAAAGGCTTGAATTATTCTGATATTGCTAAAATTTGTGAATCAACAATTAAGCAAATGATTCTTGCAGGTACAAAAAAATTGAATACGAATTTTTTAGTTGCAGCAATTCACAATAAAGCAAGTTAATGGCTGAAAACCTCCCTCATTTAAGAGTTGATCCTTTTTTTAATCCCAAGGGATATACATATCCAATACCAGTCGTACCATCATTTCCAGTAAAAGATAGAGATCGTGCCATTCATGGTAACAAAATCATCCAACAATTAAACAAAATAAGGCAGCAATTTACTATAAATGCTGAAGAGAATTTGCCAGAAAATATTGTGCGTGATAATGCTTTATATGTGGAGTTTTTTTCTGAGTGGGATTTTCCGTTGAAGTTTGAAAGTTTAACTCAAGAGAAGGATAATCCCAATTATCAAATCGTTAATATTAAAAAAGAAATAATTAATGTTAATGGGAGCGAAAAAGAAAGGTACAAGGTTGTTGTGATGATGAAAGAGGGAGGCGTTAGTACTTTTTTAAAAAAGGCAGCAGAGTACCTCACTAAGTTTATTAAAGATAAAGAAGGTAAATTGACAGATATTCCTTCAAACAGACCTCTCATACAGAATATACAAGATATTGAGCTAGCCACGTTAAGATCGTTTTGGAGTGATGAGCCGGAGATACCTTTCCCGAGCGAAAATGAAAATTTATGGTGGGAGGTTTGGTTTCGCAAAACTAACAATGATTTAGGGAGGTTGCAAAGGGTTTATGATAATTTGCAAGTAATAGGTGCAGAAGTAGGTCAGCAGACTTTATATTTTCATGAGCATACGGTTAAATTAGTTAAGGCTTCTGGATTGCAATTATCAAAATCATTGTTATTGTTAGACAATCTTGCGGAATTAAGAAAGCCACAGCAGTTAAATGACTTTATTACAACAAAAAATATTGATTTATCTGAAAAGGCAGCTTGGTCTGCAGATTTAATTGCAAGAACAGAACCATTACTTGGAGAAAACCATGTGGTTATTTGCTTGCTAGATAGTGGAGTAAATAATAAACACCCGTTGCTATCAGCAATACTTCCGGATAGCAGACTCTATACTTATAAAGACGATTGGGGTACAGAGGATTCATGGGATTTTGGCGGACATGGAACAGGTATGGCTGGTTTAGCTATTTACGGTGATTTAACCACAGCGTTAGAATTAGGTGCGAATATCAAGATTTATCACGGACTTGAATCATTTAAAATTATTAATAGGAATGATCCAAACGACCCTGAATTATATGGTGCTATTACAGAGTATGCTTGCAGCGCTCCTGCCGTAGATTTTCCAAACAATCCTAGAATTTTTTGCTTAGCAATAACAGATAGAAGTCTAGCATTCAAAGGCCGTCCTTCCACATGGTCCGCATCAATTGATAAAATTTCTTTTGGTGAAGAGTTTGTAACTAAATTATTCATCGTAAGTGGAGGGAATGTAGATTATATGCTACCGCATTTAAGTGCAGAGAATTACCCGTCACTGAATCAAATAGAGTCAATTCATGATCCAAGCCAAAGTTATAATGCATTAACAGTAGGTAGTTATACAAGAATGGACAGAATAGATCAAAATATCTGGGCTGGTGCTTCACCCCTTGCTGCTAATGGGGGAGTGTCCCCTTCAAATTCCACCTCATTAATTTGGGAAAGTCAATGGCCGGTTAAACCAGATATCGTAATGGAAGGTGGTAATCTAGGTGTTCGACAAGGAGCAGTAATGGATAATATTACAACTCTTAAACCATTATCACTTGACAAAGAATTTGGAACTTATGTATTTTCTCCTTTTGGAGACACAAGTGGAGCGGCTGCCTTAGCTTCTAAGTTGGCTGCCGAGCTTATGACAGCTCATCCACAATTTTGGCCCGAAACAATTAAAGGGTTGATGGTACATTCCGCTGAATGGACAGATGCAATGTTAAACGGAATTAACTTCCCAAATGCTTCGGTTGAACAGAAAAGAGTTTTACTGAGGACATTTGGTTACGGTGTACCAATTGCTGAGAAAGCTTTTTATAGTGCAAAAAATTCCCTCACATTAATAGCAGAAAATTATATACAACCCTATAGATTGGAGGGATCAAGTGTAAAGACCAATCAGTACCATTTATATAATATACCTTGGCCTGCCGATATATTGTTGGATGAATTGTCAGATAAAGATGTGAAGCTAAAGGTTACCCTTTCTTACTTTATTGATCCAAATCCAGGGAATAAAAGGTATGCGTATAATTTTTCCTATCATTCTCACGCTCTTGATTTTAAAATGATTCGCCCTACAGAAAGCTTAGACGAGTTTACACGAAGGATATCCGCTACGGATAAAGGAAATGAAGTGCCTTATCAAGGGCAAGAGGAACCTTGGGCGTTGAAAGAGTCAATGCGGAATAAAGGTTCAATTAAAAAAGATTTTTTAATATCTTCCGGGGCAGATTTAGCTACAAGAAATATAATTGCTATCTATCCTAAAAGGGGCTGGTATATTTCTAGAAAAATATTGGGGATGGTTCAAGCAACAGTAAGATATAGCTTAATTTTAAGTATTGAAACGGATGATAATGAGATTAATATTTACAATCCTGTGTTAACCTTGATAGAGAATAATTTGCCTTCTATGTAGAAAGGTTTTTAGTATTAAACTTTGAAAAGTAATAACGAAACCAACTACCAGAATAAATTTATTTTACAAAACTCTTTATGGTTAAGGATTTGAGAGAGTTGTATATAGCCCTGACGAGGCCAAAATAAAAATGCTCCTTTTTTTAAGAGACTTTTTTATTTTGGAATAAATAATAACTTACACGTTATATGGATCTTACAAAATCAATCACCCGGCTTTTAACTTTTAAATTAACCCGTGATGAAATGTTGAAGTTTAATCTAAAACATTTCATAGCAGGACTTATTGGCACCTGGATTGTTGGCATGGGAAGATATTGGGATGACAAGGGTGCCAGCCTGCTACAGCATCTGGGCCTGGGGTCAGTTATTTATATTTTCGTTTTAGCTGCTTTTATCTGGTTAATTATTAAGCCATTTTTTGTTGACAACTGGAATTATTTCACAGTTGTAACTTTTATTGGGTTAACCTCTTTTCCCGCAATATTATATGCCATACCGGTTGAAAAATTTGTAAGCATGGAAACAGCACGTACTTTGAATGTCTGGTTTCTGATTATTGTTGCTGGCTGGAGATTGTGGTTGCTTTATTATTTCCTTAAGTATTATACAAAATTGAGTGTAGGAAATATATTGACAGTAACCCTGATGCCAATCTGTTTAATTATCTCTACTTTAACAGCTTTAAATTTACACCGTGTCGTATTTAATATAATGGGAGGATTTAGAGAACCCAATGCTCATGATGATGCTTATTTTATATTAATGGTTTTAACCGGGATATCGGCATTTCTTACGATACCATTATTACTGGCGTATATTTTAGGAATTTATAACAGTTATAGAAAGAGAGCAGAAAACAAGTAGCTGATTTTCGCTGAACTCAATTGTAACTATTGTAACACTACCTTTATTTTATAAACTCCAACTTTGCTGCAATAAAAAAAAAAATTATGGAAATACTAGGCTATGTATTAGCAGTAATTGTTGGTATATCATTAGGCTTAATTGGCAGTGGCGGTTCTATTCTAACAGTACCTATCCTGGTGTATGTTATGGGGGTTAACCCGGTATTGGCAACTGCGTATTCATTATTTATTGTAGGATCTACGGCATTGGTTGGCGGTGTGCAGAGTGCCATACAGAAAAAGGTTGATTTTAAAACGGTGTTGATCTTTGGTATTCCTTCCATTGCCGCAGTGTATGCAACCCGTATGTGGCTGGTGCCCATTATACCAAACGAACTTTTCACAATAGGCTCATTTGTAATCAGCAAATCAATTGCATTGATGTTATTGTTTGCGGTGGTAATGATACTGGCTTCCATAAGTATGATAAGACCCGGAAAGAATAAGGAACAGGATGAAAATGCACCCAGGGTTTATAATTATCCAATGATTTTACTGGAAGGTGCTGTTGTTGGTTTGCTTACCGGATTGGTGGGTGCAGGAGGTGGCTTTTTAATTATACCTGCGTTGGTACTACTTGCCCGTATGCCTATGAAACTGGCAGTTGGCACTTCACTTTTTATTATTGCAGCAAAATCACTTATCGGTTTTATTGGCGATTTGCAGGGCAGCGAGATCATAGACTGGAAACTGCTGGGTATATTTACCGCATTTTCTGTTGGAGGTATTTTTATCGGTATTCTTTTATCTAAAAAAATACCCGGACAAAAACTAAAAAAAGGTTTTGGCTGGTTTGTGCTGGTAATGGGTATTTATATTATTGTAAAAGAATTATTTTTTAAATAGATAGAATGGAAAATAAGGCGGTCCCAAATAGCAATGATGAAAAATCCGGCGTGCATACTTCCGCCCTTGCATTGGATGAAACCTATTGGAACAGCCAATACAAAGCCAATACAACAGGCTGGGATCTGGGAGAAGTGTCTCCTCCACTTAAAGCATATATAGATCAGCTTACCAATAAAAACCTGCGGATATTAATTCCCGGCTGCGGCAATACTTATGAAGCTGCGTATTTATTGCAACAGGGTTTTACCAATGTAACTGTTATTGATATTGCACCTGCTTTGGTTGCACAGCTAAAAGATAAATTTGCATCAAATCCCAACATCAACATTACTTTAGGCGATTTTTTTGAACATACAGGAGTGTATGACCTGGTATTGGAACAAACATTTTTCTGTGCACTTAATCCTGCCTTACGAATAGATTATTTTGCCAAAATGAATGAACTGCTTGCACCAAACGGTAAATTGGCCGGCGTTTTATTTAACCGGGCATTTGAACAGCACGGCCCTCCATTTGGAGGAAATAAAGACCAGTATAAACCTATGTTTGAAAAGGATTTCGATTTTAAAACATTTCAACTTTGCCATAATTCATTTTCCAAAAGAGCAGGAACTGAGTTATTTATAATTCTGGTTAAGAACTGATTTTTTATGCCGCTCTTGAGTGTAACCAATGTTACCTACATTCTCATTAAAACATCTGAAATTTACAATCTAAATAAAAAATATGGAAAATACTATAATGAGTACGATGCCAAGAATTGGCGATAAGGCTCCTGATTTTGATGCGGTAACCACTACCGGACAACTGAAATTTTCAGATTATAACAAAGGCAGTTGGGTGATCTTGTTTTCTCACCCCGCAGATTTTACGCCAGTGTGTACTACCGAAATGAGTGGTTTTGCAACTGAAAAAGATTTTTTTGCAAAACATAATACCAAACTGATGGGATTAAGTATTGACAGCATTCATGCTCATATCGCATGGGTTAATGCAGTGCATGAAAAAACCGGAGTATTATTTGAGTTTCCGATTGTTGCTGATATTGATATGCGTGTAGCTAAATTATACGGTATGTTGCAACCAGGCGAAAGTGAGACTGCTGCCGTAAGGGCCGTATTTATTATTGATCCGGAAGGGAAAGTAAGGTTGATCATGTATTACCCGCTAAATGTAGGCCGTAATATGGAAGAGATCAAACGCACATTATTAGCCCTGCAAACATCGGATGAAAATAAATGTGCTATGCCGCTTAACTGGCAGCCGGGCGATAAGGTAATTGTTCCGGCTCCAAAAACAATTGAGGGACTGGCAGAACGAAAAGCCAGTAATTTAGAAATGGTAGATTGGTATTTGGCTAAAAGGTCTTTATAAAATAAAATAAAGGTTGCCGGAAGGCAGCCTTTTTGATTAGTTGCCTTTTTTTATGACGAATGTCATATTACTATGTAACAATAGTGACTGGAAGATATTTATTTAATGTAGAAATTCGCCAAAGTATTCCATACAATAATTTTAAAAAAATACTTATTATGAAAGTAGAACAAATTTATACCGGATGTATTGCCCATGCAGCATACTATCTTGAAAACAACGGCGAAGCGGCCATATTCGATCCATTGCGGGAAGTGCAACCCTACATTGACCGGGCTGCTAAAGATAATGCTGTCATCAAGTATGTTTTTCTTACACACTTTCATGCCGATTTTGTTAGCGGGCATTTAGACCTTGCCAGAAAGACCGGGGCAAAAATAGTGTATGGGCCAACGGCAAAACCTGCCTATGAAGTGATCACTGCAACAGATAACCAGGTTTTTAAAATAGGTGATTATGCTGTTAAAGTAATACATACACCGGGCCATACCATGGAAAGTACTACTTACCTGCTTAGTGATGAGCAGGGTAAAGAACATGGCATCATATCCGGCGATACTTTATTTATTGGTGATGTAGGAAGACCTGACCTGGCTCAGCATGTTGTGGCAGATCTTACCGAAGAAAAATTAGCCGGTTACCTGTACGATTCGCTGCGTAACAGGATAATGCCTTTAAGTGATGACCTGATCGTTTATCCCAACCATGGCGCCGGCAGTGCCTGTGGTAAAAATATGAGCAAAGAAACTACCGACACACTGGGACATCAAAAAGAAGTAAACTATGCATTAAATCCTGCATTAAGTAAAGAAGCATTTATTAAAGAAATCCTTACCGGCTTAACCCCGCCCCCGGGTTATTTCCCAAAAAATGTATTGATGAATATACAGGGATACGAAAGCCTGGATACGGTTTTAGAAAGAGGGCATAAAGCTTTAACTGCAGAGAATTTTGAAATGCTAGCCAATGAAACAAATGCACTGGTATTGGATACCCGGAACGCAACAGACTTTGCCAGCGGATTTATTCCAAACAGCATAAATATTGGATTAGATGGAAGCTTTGCACAGTGGGTGGGCGAAATGATACCTGATATAAAACAGGAAATATTACTGGTATGCAATCCCGGGTACGAAGATGAAGCCATGATACGACTTTCAAGGGTTGGGTACGATGGTAGTATTGGATACCTGGAGGGTGGTTTTGATACCTGGAAAAAATCTGGTAAGCAAGTGGATACCATAAAAAGAATTACTGCAGAAGAATTTGCAAAAATTCATGAAAATGAAAAGCAATTAACAATTGATATCAGGAAAAAAAGTGAATTCCAGTCGCAGCATATCACAGATGCAGTAAACATACCGTTGAACGAGATCAACAATCATCTGGCTGAATTCCCCAAAGACAAACCCTTTATTTTGCATTGTGCAGGTGGCTATCGCAGCATGATTGCAGCTTCCATGCTTAAACAAAGAGGTTGGGATAACTTTTCAGATGTAATTGGAGGGTTTACCGAAATAGTAAAAACCAATGTGCCAAAGTCAGATTATGTTTGTCCAACAACGATGTTGTAGATAATTATATTTTAAATGAGATAACTTAGCCCCGAAAACATACGGGGCTATTTTTTGTTGTTAACATACGGCTGAACGAAATTGTTTTCTTAAAATACAGCCCTTGCCAAGAGAAGTAACTAAAGTAACATAGGGCATCAAATGCAACTAATGTTACCAACAGCGTTAAAATCGCAAAGGATATTTGCATTATAAAATTAAAAAAAACATACCATGAACATTGAACAGATTTATACCGGATGCCTTGCACAGGGTGCTTATTATATTACCAGCAATGGTGAGGCTGCCATTGTTGACCCACTTCGTGAAACACAACCATACTTAGACAGGTTGCAGAAAGACGGGGTGAAATTAAAATACATTTTCGAAACCCATTTCCATGCTGATTTTGTATCAGGACATGTTGACCTGGCAAAACAAACAGGTGCAGCTATTGTGTATGGTCCTAATGCCAGTCCTGAGTTTGAATTTATATCTGCAAAGGATGATGAAGAATTTAAAATAGGCGATATAACCATTAAAGTGCTTCATACACCGGGCCATACTATGGAAAGCACAACTTTCCTTTTGAAAGATGCAAGCGGAAAAGATTATTGCATCTTTAGTGGTGATACCTTGTTTTTAGGAGATGTTGGCCGGCCAGATCTGGCTCAAAAAGCTGCAGACATGACGATGGAAGATTTAGCCGGATTACTTTACGAAAGTTTAAATAAAAAAATTATGCCGTTGGCAGATGAAGTGATTGTTTATCCTGCACATGGTGCCGGTAGTGCCTGTGGTAAAAACATGATGAAGGAAACGGTTGATACTTTGGGTAATCAAAAGAAAATGAATTATGCTTTAAATCAACCCAACAAAGAAGCATTTGTAAAAGCCGTTACCGATGGTTTACAACCACCACCCGGATATTTTGGTTTGAATGTAGCCATGAATAAAAAGGGATATGAAAGTTTTGAAACTGTTTTAAACAATGGTATGCGGGCATTATCTCCAGATGAATTTGAAGCCGCTGCAGAAAATACCGACGCCCTGTTATTAGATACCAGGACAAATACCGAATTTTATAAAGGCTTTATTCCCCAATCGGTAAGTATTGGTTTGGACGGGGATTTTGCTCCCTGGGTTGGGGCATTGATCGTTGATGTGAAACAACCTATTTTACTAGTTACCGATTTAGGCAAGGAAGAAGAATCTGTAACCCGTTTAAGCCGTGTTGGTTTTGATAACGTGATGGGCCATTTAAAAGGCGGCTTTGCAGCATGGCTGGCAGCAGGTAAAGAAGCAGATGTGATTGACAGGATAACTGCAGAACAATTTGCAACAGAAGTAAAGATTGGTGAGGATAAAGTTATTGATATAAGAAAGGACACCGAATATGCAGCAGAGCATGTTGATGAAGCGTATAACAAACCATTGGCATTAATTAATGAATGGGTAAAAGATATAAACCCTGAGGAGCATTTTTACATTCATTGTGCAGGTGGTTACCGCAGTATGATTGCAGCATCTATTTTGCAGGCACGTGGTTACAGAAATTTTACTGAAATTGAAGGAGGTTTCAAAGCCATCAGCAATACCCCTTTACCAAGAACAGATTTTGTTTGCCAGAGTAAAGTGATGAAAGTGTAATTTACTATAAGGTTTATCTTAATAAACATTATAGCAATAAAAAAGCATCCGCCATTTGGCGGATGCTTTTTTATTGCTGGTTTCAATCATCAATGCCTTCTGCAATTAGATATAATACCGATTATACTCTGTAATTAGTCCAATCGGTATTTACCAAACCCCTTCACACCAGGCCATCGCACATAATTTCAGCCAGCACACATTGGCCTGTAATGAAATTATATTTGGTATAACCTGTTTACTTAAAATGACCGCTTAAAAAAATGAATAATACCATTATAAAAATGACTTTCATTACCTGCTCAGAAGACAATGGTCATGATTTATTATGATGTTCATCATTATCCGATTCTGTGTGATAAAAGTTACATACTACCCCCGTGTAGGGGTCTAATTTTATCATGTAATCAATAATTAATTAGAACTAAAAATCAAAAAAATGGAAACTGATTATCATTATAACGTAAATCTAAACTGGGAAAACGATCGCAAAGGATTAATGAGTTCTCCGGTTCTGGATTCAACTATTGAAGTGGCTACTCCACCCGAATTTCCTAAAGGTATGCCAGGTATCTGGTCGCCGGAACACTTACTGGTAGCAGCGGTAAACAGTTGCCTCATGACCACCTTCCTGGCCATTGCAGAAAACTCAAAATTAGATTTTGTGCATTTTGACAGCAATGCAGATGGTAAGCTGGAAAAGGTAGATGGAAAATATATGATGAGTGAAATTATCCTTTCACCGGTATTAACCATTCATCAGGAAGCCGACAGGGAGAGGGCAGTCAGAATATTAGATAAGTCTGAGGCAGCCTGTCTGATTTCTAATTCGGTGAAATCAAAAATAATATTTCAGCCACAAATAAATATTGCCTGAAAAATAATCAATATTAAATCAACTGATCATGAAAAGAATAGTAATACTCGGAGCAGGAACAGCCGGAACCATGATGGCAAATCACTTGCAGCATGAACTCAATAAAAAAGAATGGGAAATTGATATTATTGATGAGCGGGAAGAGCATCATTACCAACCCGGTTATTTATTTCTCCCTTTTGATATATACAAGCCGGAAGATATCATTAAGTCTATTAAAGAATTTATTCCTAAAGGAGTAAGGTTACTGACTGATAAAATTGAAATGATAGATGCCAAACAGAATGTAGTGAAGATGCAAAACGGCGATCAGCTTCACTATGAAATACTCATCATAGCTACAGGCGCCAAGATTGCTCCTGATGAAGTGCCGGGCATGAAAGGTGCAGAGTGGCAAAAATCAGTATTCGATTTCTATACATTTGAAGGTGCCCTTGCCCTGAGAAATAAATTAAGAGAATGGGAAGGTGGGCGTTTGGTAGTACATATTACCGAGATGCCTATCAAATGCCCGGTAGCACCATTGGAATTTTCTTTCCTGGCAGACTCTTTTTTCAAACATAAGCATATGAGAGATAAAGTGGAGATTATTTACGTTACGCCGCTAAGTGGTGCATTTACAAAACCAAAAGCAACAGAAAAGTTAGATCACTTACTGGCGGAAAAGAATATAAAAATTGAAAGTGATTTTGCTATTGCCGAAGTAGATAATGAAAATAAGAAGATTATAGATTATGGTGGCCGAGAAATCCCTTTTGATCTGTTGGTAACCGTTCCTACCAACAAAGGAGATGAACTGATGGAGAGATCCGGGCTGGGAGATGATTTGAATTATGTACCTACCAATAAAGCCACTTTGCAGTCACAGGCTTATCAAAACATTTTTGTATTGGGAGATGCAAGCAATGTGCCTGCATCCAAAGCTGGTTCCGTAGCACATTTCGAAGCCGAGATTCTTACAGAAAATATTTTACGGTTTATCAATGGCGAACCATTGAAAGAAGAATTCGATGGTCATGCCAATTGTTTTATTGAAACAGGAAATGGTAAAGCGTTGTTGATTGACTTTAATTATACGCACGAACCGGTGGAAGGCTCGTTTCCATTCCCCGGCGTTGGACCATTAAGGCTATTGCAGGAAAGCCGCATAAACCATATGGGCAAACTGGCCTTTCGCTGGATATACTGGAACATGCTTTTAAAAGGAACGCATATACCTTTCGTGTCCGCTACCATGCAGGAAGAAGGAAAACATTTTGATTAACAATTTAAAAAATTAAAAAATGGAAAAGATCATTGCAGGAAAACCAATTGAAGTGAATGAAGAAGGTTATTTAACCAACTTCTCACAATGGACCAAAGAAGTAGGGGAAGAAATTTCGAAGGAAGTTAATATCAGCCTTTTGCCCCGTCACTGGGAAGTTATAAACTATCTGCAGGAAGAGTTTAAAAAGGAAGTGCCTTTAAGTATCCGTAAAATTGGCAAGAGCGGTGTGGTGGATATAAAAGAATTTTATGCCCTGTTCCCAACTGCTCCATTAAAAACAGCAACAAAAATTGCAGGTGTTCCAAAACCGGCCAGTTGCATTTAATTATTAACAGCTAAAAAAATCAAATCATGAACGAGTTTAATGGCGAAATAAAAAAGATGATGATTATACTTTCCAAAGCAACTTTGGAAAATGTATATGCCGCATTTGTATTGGCCAATGGTGCCCGGATGGAAGGCATTGAAGCCGAAATGTTTTTTACCTTTTTCGGGCTGGAGGCTATCCATAAAAAGAAACTGGAACACCTGCATGTGGCAACCGTTGGTAATCCAGCCATGCATATGCCAACCATGTTGGGAGGCCTGCCGGGTATGGAAGCACTGGCAACTTCTATGATGAAAAAAGAAATGGAAAAGGTTGACATGCCGGATGTGCATGAATTCCTGGATATACTTACTGCCTCAGGCGTCAAACTTTGGGCCTGTAAGCTCGCCATGGAAATGTTTCATTATAAAAAGGAAGACATGTATGATGATATAGATGGTGTGATAACGGTAGGTGATTTTTATAAGCAAGGCAGTGGTTTGGGTACACACATGCTTTTTATATAATTGTAAACAAGATTGTTTTTTATTGCAACTTTGAGTTTCAAAAAAAGCCTGCCGTTATTAAATAGTTTCGGTGATTGACAATTATATGAAAGAACTAAAAGAATACCTGCATCATTTGCCGCAGGAATTTATTGGCCAACTGGAGCAGTTTGGGATTGTAAAAAACTTTGAAGCAGACACCGAAATATTGCGGGAAGGCCAGTATGTAAAATTAGTGCCGCTTGTATTAGAAGGAGTGGTAAAAGTGTTTACCCGGCATGGCGATAAGGAGCTGCTGTTGTATTACATTGAGAGTGGCGAAAGTTGCATCATGTCATTTAATGCCGGTTTTAAAAATAGCCCCAGTAAAGTATTTGCTGTGGCTGAAGAAAATGCTGTTTTACTATTGATGCCATCAGAAAAAGTAAATCAATGGATAAAGACATATCCGTTACTCAATGAACTTTTTTATAACCTTTACGACCAGCGATATGAAGCATTACTGGACACCATCAACCAACTGCTGTATAACAAGCTTGACCAGAGATTATATAGCTACCTGTTAGAAAAAAGCAAACAAAAGAATAACAAAGTATTGAATATGCGTCACAGGGAAATTGCGGTAGAATTAGGTACAGTGAGGGAAGTTATCAGCAGGGTAATGAAGAAGTTGGAGCATGAGGGTAAAATATTGCAATTACCAAACGGGATAGAAGTTTTATAGGCTGGTAACTCAGGTCACCAGCTTTTTTGTCATGTAGTTCTACCTTTGTTTTTTACTAACAACTAAAAATTAAAATTATGAAAAAGAACATGGGCTCTGCCGATCGCATCATTCGTTTTTTATTAGCAGCCGTATTTGCCTGGCTTTACTTTGCTGGCATAGTTACTGGCACTTTCGGAATTATTTTAGTAGTGCTGGGTGCTGTATTTGTATTAACAAGCCTGCTGAGTTTTTGTCCGCTTTATACACTGGTTGGGTTAAATACATGTCCGGCTAAAAGAAGTTAAACCTGATAGTTAAAGCCAATTTTTCTTTTGCTGAATTTGGACAAGCCATTGCACAAGGCAATATCCAGGTGTTGGATGTTCTTACTCCCCGGGAGTATTAAACTGGACATTTAATCATCGCCTTATTTTCCGATTGGAACAACGAAAAGAGTTTAAGACAATGAAGAGCTTGTAAAACATCTGTAATTATTTTTATTTAGTTCAAAAATGATTTTGAAGAGTAGTATTCGCTACTCTTTTTCATTCAATGTAACAATTGTTACTATAGCAGTGTACAACTATTTCTATATTCGCCTACTTATTTTAAATCACTTCAAAAGAATCAGCCTCAACATTCAATTAAATGAAAAAATATTTCATACTATCAACGTCTCTTCTTTTAATATCACTTACCGGCATTGCACAAAAATCACACCCAAAATTACCTTTTATAATACGCTTAGAACAAGTAGAAATAAATGGACTACCAGCATTACAATCTTTTGCTTACGCCACCTGGCAGGGTAAATGGCTGTTGGTTGGCGGCAGAAAAGACGGGCTGCACCGCAGGCAACCCTGGGCAAGTTTTGATAAGGAAGGGCAGAACAATTTTATGTACGTTGTTGACCCCGTAAAAAAACAGGTATGGAAACAATCTTTGCAACAATTACCAGTTAGCATAAAGGAACAATTGCAAAGTACCAACATGGAGTTTTATCAAATTGAAAACAAACTGATACTTGCAGGTGGCTATGGATACAGTAAAACGGCAGATGACCATATTACATATCCCTACCTCACCATTATAAAAGTGGAAGAAGCTATCCATGCAATTTTAAACGGGCAGCCACTTACCAATGTAATAATGCAGGCAAAGGACGAGCGGATAGCTTTAACCGGTGGAAGGCTCGCAAAAATTGGCGATACATTATTATTAGCAGGTGGACAAAGATTTGATGGAATGTATAATCCAATGGGGTCAGACCATGGGCCTGGCTTTGTACAGCAATACAGTAACGAAATAAGAAAATTTACAATTGGGTTTGAAAACAATATCCCGGCGGTAACAAATTATTCGGCTATAAGAGATAGCATTAACCTGCACCGCAGAGATTATAATTTAGTACCACAGGTGTTTAATAATAATGAATTGGGCTACACCATGTTCTCCGGTGTGTTTCAATATGACCAGGATTTACCTTTCACAAATTCAGTTGATATTGTTGGCGGAAGTCATAAAGTAAATAACAGCTTTCGCCAGCAATTGAATCATTATCACAGTGCAGTGCTTCCTTTGTATGATGAAGCAACGGCTGCTATGTTTACTATCTTTTTTGGAGGAATAGCTCAATATTACCCCGATAATACCGGTAAAATAATTGCCAATAAGGATGTGCCTTTTACAAAAACAATCAGCGTTATCGGTCGTAAAAATAATAAGGTAGAAGAATCTTATTTGGCCACACAAATGCCCGGATACCTGGGGGCTGCCGCAGAATTTATTTTTATGCCCGATGCTAAACTATATGCTGATGGTATTGCAGATTTTTCCGTTTTGCAAAACAATGAAATCCTGATTGGCTACATTGCAGGCGGAATAAACAGCAGTGCTAAAAATATTTTTTGGGACAATACAGGGAAAGAAAGTAAGGCTAATAATAAAATTATTAAGGTTTACATTAAACGAACAAAATAAGTATGCAGGGCTTATCGCAAAACAAATATCAGTTTGGTTTATTGGTTTTGGTAAATGCCTTTGTTGGTGCAATGGTAGGCTTGGAAAGGGCCATTATTCCCGGCCTGGCAAAAACCGAATTTGGCATAGATGCCAACACCGCTGTCCTTTCATTTGTGGCAGCATTTGGCATTAGTAAAGCCATTAGCAATTACAGTGTGGCAAGGCTCAGCAAAAAATTTAACCGTAAAACTATTTTAATAACCGGCTGGTTGTTTGCATTGCCTGTTCCGCTTTTATTAATGTATGCACCCAACTGGAACTGGATCGTGTTTGCAAATGTGCTGTTAGGTATCAACCAGGGGTTGGCATGGAGTAGTACCGTAATCATGAAGATAGATCTGGTTGGAAATAAGAACAGGGGCCTGGCAATGGGAATTAATGAATTTGCCGGTTATCTTTCTGTGGGCCTGGCTTCATTTTTGGCCAGCAGTATTGCAGCCCGGTATGGTTTTGCATTTTACCCGTTCATACCAGGTTTAGCTTTTGCATTACTGGGTTTGATGATGTCGGTATTTTTAGTAGCAGATACTACTCATTTTGTACATACAGAAAGTACGACGAGTAACATAGCATTGCTTAAAAATGTGTGGAAGGATACTACCTGGAAACATAAAAATATCAGCAGTGTTAGTTTAAACGGCCTGGTAAATAATATGAATGATGGCGTAGTTTGGGGATTATTACCGATACTGTTAATACAACGTGGATTCAGCATTTACCAGATCGGCATTGTTGCAGGTATTTATCCGGTTGTATGGGGCTTATCGCAATTGTTTACCGGTAAAATGGGCGATCAATATTGTAAAAAACAGATCATAACTGCAGGCATGTTGTTACAGGCGTTTGCAATTATGCTGTTGGCTTTGTCAGCAGCATTGCCTGTGTTAATTCTTTCATCCATATTATTAGGCCTGGGTACAGCGTTGGTTTATCCTAATTTTTTAACCGTGGTAGCTGAAAATACACACCCATCTCAACGGGCAGAAACCTTAAGTATCTTTCGTTTTTGGCGGGATAGCGGATATGTGATCGGCGCTTTGCTGGCTGGTATTTTGGCTGATGCGTTTGGATTAATGAGTGCTTTATTGATTATAGCAGGTATTACTGCTGCGGCAGGTATCATTGCCCATTTCAGGATGTGCTGCACATTAAAAAAATGGTGGCGGGATGCTAATTGCGAGATCATTCCTGCATATTAGTATGGTTATTGTTTTCTGGATAATTGCCGGACTTGTACTGATTATCGGACTCGTTAATTTTATCAGGCAAAAGAAAAAGCTTAAAAACAACAAAATACATATCGGAAACTACAAACTTGGATGGGAAGAAGACTGATAAAATTACCTGTTTCATGATAATCCTTTAAAATAGCTTTACAAAGTATCCAACTCCTGGCGGATGCTTTTTGCATTTGTAACCTTTGTTACTTAATTAGCGGGTTGCTGCATTTACATTTGCATTACTAAACAAGAGCAATGAAAAATAATATTTTATCAAACTGGACATTCATGCGATTCCTGCGCCTGGGAGTAGGTATTGCAATATTGGTGCAGGCTATAATAGCAAGGGACATGCTGTTTGCATTTGCAGGAATTATATTTACAGCCATGCCGGTTTTTAATGTTGGCTGCTGTGGTACAGCCGGCTGTGCTGCTCCGCCTAAAAAAAA
>Ga0209181_10001999_pt1 | contig 34037 bp, 14 predicted proteins | sample MAT05_FD_187208 | JGI IMG/M metagenome (GOLD analysis project Ga0209181, IMG submission 187208) | Freshwater microbial communities from Lake Fryxell liftoff mats and glacier meltwater in Antarctica - MAT-05 (SPAdes) (version 2) | ecosystem: Environmental > Aquatic > Freshwater > Ice > Liftoff... | reverse complement strand
ATAAAGGTTGATGAGGTTTGATGAGGATTTATGAGAGTTGATAAAGGTTTATGAGGGTTGATGAGGGTTGATAAAGGTTGATGAGGGTTGATATAAACCTTTATAAACCTTTATAAACCTTTATAAACCTTTATAAACCCTCATCAACCTTTATCAACCTTTATAAACCCTCATCAACCTTTATAAACCCTCATCAACCTTTATAAACCCTCATCAACCTTTATAAACCCTCATCAACCTTTATAAACCTTTATCAACCCTCATCAACCCTCATAAACCCTTATAAACCCTTATAAACCCTCATCAACCCTCATCAACCCTCATCAACCCTCATCAACCCTCATCAACTAATTTTATCAATCAACAGCACGATCAACGAGACCGGCAGGTGCATGAAAGAGACAAACATTTGTGTCCGGGCGGCTTCGCGCGAGCAGCTGCGGTACAATTGCCAGCAACGCCAGGCCCAGTAAATATTGAGCCCCGCCAACACCCCGGTCGCTACCAATCCCACCAGTCCCATGAAATATGCGATCAAAGCACTTGCTACCATCAGCAGACAAAAAGCGAAGGAGAGCAAACCCGTCGTCGCGTCTTTTTCTCCGTCTTTAGAAGGCAACAGGTAAAAACCAGCCTTCTTGTAATCATCGTCTGCCAACCAGGCCACCGCCCAGAAGTGCGGAAATTGCCACAGGAATTGCAGCGCAAAAAGCATCATCGCGGTCGCCGAGATATAACCTTCATACGCCACACAACCGATGATGAGCGGCAAAGCCCCCGGCACCGCGCCCACTGCTACGGACAACGGAGTCGAGCGTTTGAGCGGCGTGTAAATGAACGCGTAACTGATCAACGACAACGTACCGATGAAGGTCGTCAGCGGGTTGAAAAACGCCAGCATGATGATCCCGGTAACCGCCATCAAACCTGCCAGCAACACCGCCGTCGAAACACTCATTCTGCCCGTCGCTACCGGCCGGTTGGCCGTTCGTGGCATGATGAGGTCGTAATCGCGCTCCAACACCTGATTCAGCGCATTCGCTGCTCCTGTAATCAGAAAACCACCCAACGTCAACAGCACCACACTCCCCCAGCCTACATTTCCTTCCGCAACGATCAGATAAGACATCACCGCAGAAAACAAAACCAGCAGGGTCAATTTGAATTTTACCAACAGTCCAAAATCCCGAACCGCCGATGTCATACTTCCCCAAACCGAAATATCCTTTACCGCTTCGCGCTTCATTTTTATAAGTTGATAAAGTTAATGGTCGCCGTGATCGTGCTCGCCTTCTTTCAGCGGCACATACTGCGGGATGAACTCTTCTCCGCCTTTGCCATAGTCGTATGCCCAGCGCTGTACCGTCGGTATGTTGCCAGGCCAGTTACCGTGGCCCGTTTCGATCGGTGTCGTCCATTCGAGTGTATTCGCACCCCATGGATTCTTGGTCGTCAATTTGCGACCGCTGAATATCGAGTAGAAAAAGTTGAGGATGAACAAAATTTGCAGTGCAAACACCACGATAGCGGCGACAGTGATAAACTTGTTCAAATCCGTGAAGTGACGGAAAGCATCGAAAGAAGCGCCTGCGTCGTAGTAACGGCGCGGCACACCAGCCATGCCAGTGTAGTGCATCGGCCAGAAAATCGCATACGCTCCAATGATGGTGCCCCAGAAGTGAACTTTGCCCATGGTTTCATTCATGTAGCGGGCAAACATTTTCGGGAACCAGTGATATATACCTGCGAACATCCCGAAGAACGCCGCGATGCCCATCACGATGTGAAAGTGCGCCACGACGAAATAAGTGTCGTGCAATTGAATGTCCAGTGCGGAGTTGCCCAGGAAGATACCGGTAAGACCGCCGGAAATGAACATCGAAACAAAGCCGATGCTGAACAAACTGGCCGAATTGAAGCGGAAATTAGATCCGTACACCGTCCCGATCCAGTTGAACACTTTCACCGCCGAAGGCACCGCAATGATCAGGGTGAAGATCACAAAGAAATTGCTGATGAACGGATTCACCCCTGACATGAACATGTGGTGCGCCCACACGATGAAAGACAGGAAAGCGATCGCCAGAATCGAAAATACCATGGCGCGGTATCCGAAGATAGGTTTCCGCGAGTGTACCGACAACACCTCCGACACAATCCCCATCGCCGGGAGGATGATGATATATACCTCCGGGTGACCCAGGAACCAGAACAAGTGCTGGTAAAGGACTGGGCTGCCGCCTACCCGGTCAAGAATCTGACCGCCCACCACAATTTCGCTCAGGTAGAACGAAGTGCCAAGGCTGCGGTCAAACATGAGCAGCAAAAGACCCGAGAACAACACCGGGAAGGACAAGACACCCAAAATGGCGGTCACGAGCAATGCCCAAACCGTCATCGGCAGCCGCCACATGCTCATGCCTTTGGTACGCAGGTTGAGCACCGTCGTGATGTAGTTGATACCACCCAACAGGGAGGAAACCACAAACAACGACATGGCAACAATCCACAGCGTCATGCCGGAAGCCGAGCCGTCAGAGGCTTGAGGCAAGGCACTCAGAGGAGGATAAGCCGTCCAGCCGCCGGAAAATGGCCCCGTGTTCAGGAACAGCGAGATCAGCATCACAAAACCGGCCAGGAAGAAGAACCAGTACGAGAATGCATTGAGCAGGGGTGAGGCCATATCACGTGCACCCACCTGCAACGGAAGCAGCAGGTTGGCAAAAGTGCCGCTCAAACCCGCCGTAAGCACAAAGAATACGAGGATGGTGCCGTGCATGGTCACCAAAGCATAGTAGAACTCCGGATCGAGTTTGCCGATACCTGCCTCATTGACCTGGATCCATTTGCCGAGGATCGGCCTCAGCCAAACCATATCAGCCTCTGGAAAGCCCAGTTGCAAGCGGAAAATGATAGACATCGCAGCGCCAATAAATGCCCAGAAGATACCCGTAATCAAAAACTGACGGGCAATCATCTTGTGATCAGTGCTGAAAATATAGTGCGTAAGAAAATTCGACTGATACTTGTCCCCATGATGATGCTCATGGAAATTGTCATCGAAACCCAACTCTTGTGTGAGTTTATCTTCCAACGTTTCGGTGGCGGTAAGTACGTGTGCCATGGACAGTGAAGTTTGATGGTTTGTATATTGAAACTTAGTTGGGTCAACGTTATCAGTTGGAGGTCAGGATCGTGAACTCCGTACGGCGGTTTTTGGCTTGATTTTCTGGTGTGCTGTTGTCGGCAGCCGGATCTACCGGACGCGTGTTGCCATAACCCCTCGGCCGAAGGCGACCCGCGGGAATGCCGCGATCCACCAGATATTTGGTCACCGAAGCAGCCCGCGTATTGGACAAAGCCATGTTGGAGGCAGGTTCTCCTACATTGTCGGTATGACCTGCCACTTCGATGGTCATTTGTGGAAAAGCCAGCATAGCCGTCACGAGGTTATCCAGTTCGTATTTGCTATCAGCGGTCAGATTAGCGGAACCTGTTTCAAAGTTGACGTATTGCAATTTTAGTGTTTTTTCGTCAATATTGGTTGATTCCACCGCTTTTTTGACGTTTTCGCTAAATGATTTGGCGCGCATTCCGACCTCCACCGGCAGCACTTTGCCGATGTTCGGGTCGTCTGCTTTATCGCGCACCTGGGTCAGGTAGTAAGACTCCTGCTTGGATGCCCAGGCATCGTATTCTTCCTGCGAAACGATCTTGAATACCCGGCGCATGGAGTAGTGTCCTTTGCCGCAAAGTTCAGCGCAAGCCAATTCATAGTCGAATTTCTCCCAGCGCTTCGGCCCGGTCGGTTCGGCAGGGTCGAATGGCTCGTTGTATTCCGGGTATTTGCGCAGTTCCTGACGATATTCCGCCGTCGTTTTGATCGGTGTAAACACAAAGTAGGTCGGCATACCGGGCACTGCGTCCATTTTAATACGAAAGTGCGGAAGGTCGAAGTTGTGCAGCACGTCTTTGGCGATGATCCGAACCCGAACCTTCTTGCCAACCGGCAAGTAAAGTTCCTGGCCAGGAATCGGGTCGTCCCAGTTCTTTTCGTCGCGGTAGTCCTGACCGAGTTGGTTACCCGCAGTGGTCAACTTGAAATTACGTGCACCAATCTTGCCATCAGGACCCGGATACCGGATGATCCAGTTAAACTGCTGGCCGGTGGCTTCAATTTCGATCACTTCCTCGCCCTCTTTCACATCGGCCATTACGGTGTTCCAGGCGTTCAAGCCACGCACTACCAGAAGTACCATCACCACTGCCGGGATAGCCGTCCACCAAATTTCGAGGCGGTTGTCGTGAGCAATAAATTTGGCTTTACGCCCTTCCTGCCAGCGATACTGGTACGCAAACCAAAAGAGTGCGATGTGTGTGAGTATGAACACGATACCAGTCGCGACGAGCGTGACGTTGAACATTTCATCCAGCACACCACCGTGCGCGGACGCCGATTGGTGGGGGCCGTAGCCCATCATCACGTTGCTGTATTCCCAGGCAGAAACACAAACGGCGACCAGGAAAGCGATCATAAACCCAACCGACAGCCAGCCATTCCATTTGCTGTTGTCGCGCATGGTCTCGAGCTCGCCCTTGATTTGTGAAGTAAGTTCAGTGACTTTTCCGATCTGGACTAGAACGATTGAAATCAGTATGACACAGAGAAATATGATAAGCACTGTCATCGACAATTGTTTTTTCTAATAACCCAAAGGTAAAAGGTTTGTTCCGTGGTTTGCATTGACACCGTTCTGAATGGAACGACTCTAAATTTGGGGCGATTTGAAACAGTTTACAAAACTGAAAAAACCATCCAAACTATTCTTCAATGATGGGCATCATCGTGTCCATGTCCATGCCCGGTATCCTCGTCTTCGATCATTGTACCGGTATCATGGTGAAGGCTTTCTTCGAGGTAGGGATCCTTCATCGGCACCAGCGAAGATTTCTGTAGCTGGTTGAAGAAGAAGAACAGGAACAAACTCAGGAAGCCGATCAAGACACCAATATCATCGAGACCCGGAATCGTATAGCCCAGTTGAAAATGTTTCGGAGCACCGTGGTGTTCTTCGCCGTGCGCCGCCTCGCCATGCTCTTCTCCGTGAACAGCCGCCTCGGCGGTGGTTGAATGTTCGCCCTCCCCTTCTGCATGTTCCGTTTCGGTTGGGTGGCCGGCTTCTTCATGATTCGCCGGACTTTCCTGCGCGGCGGTGTGGGCGGCAGAGTCTGCGTGTTGTTCACCTTCTGCATGGCCGTCTGCTTTTTTACCCGCAAGGCCGTCCATCACTTCACCTGCGGCTTTGGCCGCCGCTGCGCCGGCTTTCGCCGCTTCGTGCGCGCCATTGGCAGCGTCCTGAGCGGCATGGCCGATGTCTTTCATGGTCTCACCGAGGGTATGTTGGTTTTTGCCTTCCGCCAATTCGGTCGCCTCGAATGATGCGATGCGGGCACCTGGCTTGATCATGTAGAAATAATCCCACCAGTGACCGAAAAACACGATCAACGCAACAAAGAACATGGTGCCGAATTTACGCTTCGTATCGTTCCGCATGAGGATGAGGAACGGCACGACGAAGTTCATCGCCAGATTGCCCCAGAACAACACCGGATAGTGCGTCATGCGTTCGTTGTAGTAAATCGTTTCTTCCCCGTTGTTGGCATACCAAATGAGCATGAACTGGTCGAACCACAGGTAAGTCCAGAATACGCTGATACCAAACAGGAACTTGCCAATATCGTGCAAGTGGTTTTTCGTGACATATTCAAGGTATCCAAGCGACTTCAGGTAGATGATCAGCATGACCGTCAAAGACAACGACCCCAGCCACATTGAAATCATGGAATACCAGGCAAACATGGTGCTGTACCAGTGCGGATCTACCGACATCACAGACTGCCACAGGAATACGGTGCTCAGGAAGCCACCGATGGGCAAAAACGAGACCGCCCACTTGCGTTGCTTTTTATAATAGACAAACGATTCGGTTTCCATCGTGTCCTGATCAACCGATGCCTGACGGAGGTTTTTAGCCCAGAAATACCAGAGTGCCAAAAAGCCCACCGTACCCACCGTGAACCACACTGGATTGAGAAAGCCCTTTTTACCGGCAATGATCCGGTCGTAGTGCGGTGCCGACGGGTCCGAAATGTTCAAATTTACATCATTCCAGAAGTAGAGATGGTGAAAATGTCCCCATACCCCCACGGCAATGACACCCATCAGGAGGATGCCTACCCACATGAACTGGCTCATGGCTTCCCAGACGCGTCTTATTACCGAGTTCCATCCGGCAAATGCAGTAATCTGCGCCGACAGGAAAAACATGGACATGAAAGCGATGCCCGAAAAGAACACAGCGTTGTGCAACCAACTCGTCCAGAACCGGGTGTAGTACTGATCGTCGTTCATAGCGATCAGCACGAGACAGATTACGCCCAGCGCCATGCCGCCGATCAGCAGCCGCTTGGTCTTATTTTCAAATACAAATTGTGTATTCAGATTCATACCGTAACTAAGTTTGAAGTTCGGATTCAGTGGGACGGAGAATTACTTTGTGTAATTGGGGTCATTACTTTGTGTAATTACCTTAACTCCCTTTTTAATTACTCGGCGGCACGATGACCGTGTTTCCTGCGCGGGCCGGGCCAGAAGCGGCGCCTTTGCCCGGTTGTTCCACACTGCTCAGGGTGTTGGAGTTTTCGTTGTACTCCATGTTTTTAGATTTGGCTTGCAAGGACCGGATGTAGTGGATTACCTGCCAGCGCTCTTCAAACGAGAGTTTGTCGGTGTATGCCCCCATCACGTTTTTGCCATATTCAATAGCAAAATAGTAGCGGCCATTGCCTGCCGAGATCATCTCGTCAGAAACCAGGTTTTTGGGTTGCGCCGGATATTTGCTGTCGGGCATGGTCACAAGCCAGCCTTGTCCATCCCCTTTTTCGCCATGGCAAATGCCACAACTAACGTCGTACAAGGGTTTTGAACGGGCAAGACCTGCTTTGGTGATCGGAAATGGATTGCTCACCATTTCCTGTTCGCAACGCGCACGTTCTGCTTCCGTGTTTTCGTAATAAAAGGGTGCGTAGCCATTCGGCTGCGCGGCGACGGCATTCGAAGCGTTTTTGCCGCGCACGATATCCAATTCAGCAGCACCGGCATAATACACACCTGTCATACCGCGCGGGATCGAACCTTGCACGATGGCACGCGGCTGCGAGAGAGCGGCTTTCGTGAACAAACTCTTGTCGTCCCAGTGGTTCCAGTGGTAAGCACTGTACTGGTTGGTTTCATAAGAGACTGGGTGGTACATATCCGGCATGTACTCATGGCCGGTCTTGTTCTTGCCTGCTGGTGAGCAGAGCGAGAACAACCAGGCAAACAAGGCAATACCGAGCAAAATGCCAATCGCGTATTTCATAAATGTTAGACTTTTGATTTTGGACTTTGAACTTTGGACTCCTCGACACGTCTTTTCAACGTCCATGGTCCATCGTCCAATGTCAAATTTTACATCATTTTCATATTCACCTCAGCAGCACTGGTGCGGGTGAAAAAACCCCTCAGATGATCTACTTCGTTGTCGGAAGCATCGGAGACATTGAACGCCAGGCAGAACTTATCGTCGGTGGTGCGATGGTCCAGCATCTTGGCTTTCACGCCCGGCCACATCCCACAGATCGTGTAGAACGTGAGCGTCATGCCCCAGGCTGCGAACAGCACGGTCATCTCGAAGGTGATCGGGATGAACGCCGGTACCGACCAGTTCGGCTTGCCGCCGAACAGAATAGGCCAGTCGCTGGTGAATATCCAGGTCATAGCCAGGAAACCGAAAGATGCACCGGTGGCACCATAAATGAAGCCCAGGTAGTGCAGGCGGCTTTCTTTTAAGCCCAACAGCGGGTCAAGGCCGTGCACCGGGAATGGAGTGAACACATCCATGATATCCAGATGCGCCGCGTTTGCCGTACGGATCGCGCCTTTCAGATCTTCTTCGTCGTTGTAAAGTCCGTAAAGAACTTTTGTACTTGCAGCAGTCATTGTCGGTAAACTTCTAAAAGTTTGAAATTTTTTGGCTTTATGGTCCTAAAATGCTGTAAAACTACAACAATCATTTAAGGTCAAAAATTTTTCGATGGTCACACCATGTATTTCTTTTCTTTCATCTTAATAATCCTGAAATTGCTTAGATACATCTTTAAAGATGCTCCAAGTATTTCGGCTACATAGTTGAAGAATAAAAATTCAAGTAAAACAATGCTGTTACTAAATCCATCCTTCTATTAACAGACCCAATCCAACCACTGCTGCGCCAAAGTCTCTACATAGTCTGTAAAAGTCTTTACACCATTAATTGTGTAAAAAGTATACTCAGGTTGATTAGGCTATGCTTCTTTTGTACCTCCTATATTTTCTAAATTTAAACTCTCCCATGAATACAATTTATGCTTTACACCATCAATATCTATATCTAATACCCGCGCTTTAAAAACCAACTCACTCAGTTTTGGAAATAATTGCAAAAAACGATCTGATAGGTGTATTTTACCTGAGTTCACCTCGAAAGTTTGAACCCATTCTAAAAATACAGGCCTTTTATTCTTGAATGATTTAAAGTCAGAATAATCCATTGCAATTTAGAAAATTTATTATCCTTTCAAAAGTCCGATAGATAAGAGTAAATTCTAAGTGCTCAACGTACAGGCGGAACGAAAAACTCTCCAAATTCATCATCAACCTGTTTTGCCAAGGATTACCAGATAATGTATCTAGCAAATCTTGGCGACTAATAGCATTTATAACAAAATCATTATCTGTACCATTGTCCCTTTTATATAAGGAAATAATTCCTGAAACTTTATCTCCATTCTCAAATGCCAATGGAATTAGAACTAATTTATCTCTGGATTGAGCATTAAAATACACGAAAGATTCCGCCCAAAATGGCACCCCAACTTTACCTGTCATTTCATCCACAAAGGAATGAATTTCATTTTCATCCACTATTTGTGTATATGCCTCTAGTAAGAAATGAGTGGTTAAAAATCACTTATCACTTACCACAGTTTCACTACGTGAATGATCGTAGCCGCGCGCTTTCGCGTTCGGGCCGATGTACTGGTCGCCCGCTACTTTCAAAATAGCCTTCACCTCGGCGATGGCAACCACAGGCGCCACGCGGCAGAAAATCAGGTAGCACACAAAGAACAATCCGATGGTACCGATAAAAATGCTGATCTCGACCCAGGTCGGAGAGTAGTAACTCCACGAAGAAGGCAGGAAGTCACGCGCCAGCGTAGTGGCGATGATTACGAATCGCTCGAACCACATCCCTACGTTCACCACGATGCTCAGGAAGAAAGTCCACCAGACGCTGCGGCGGATTTTGCGCGACCAGAACAGTTGTGGACTGACTACGTTGCAGAACATCATGCCGAAATACGCCCACCAGTAGATACCGAATACACGGTTGTAGAAGGCAAACTGCTCGTAGATATAGCCGGAATACCAGGCGATGAACAACTCCGTCAGATAAGCCACACCGACAATCGTACCTGTGAGCACGATTACCTTGTTCATGGATTCAATGTGGTTGATCGTGATGTATTGTTCGAGTTTCAAAACTTTGCGGGTGAGCACCATGAGGGTTTGCACCATGGCAAAACCGGAGAAGATGGCGCCCGCTACGAAGTAAGGCGGGAAGATAGTGGTATGCCAGCCCGGAATAACCGAAGTAGCAAAGTCAAAGGATACGATCGTGTGTACCGAAAGTACGAGCGGGGTAGAAATACCGGCCAAAACCAGTGATAATGCTTCCCAACGCTGCCAGTGTTTGGCGCTGCCCGTCCAGCCGAACGAGAAGAGTTCGTACATTTTGCGGCGGAAACCCGTAGCACGGTCCCGAATAGTCGCCAAATCAGGCACCAGACCCGTGTACCAGAACAACAGCGATACCGAGAAGTACGTCGAGATGGCAAATACGTCCCACAGCAGCGGCGAGTTAAAATTCACCCAAAGCGGCCCGCGGGTATTGGGGAACGGGAAGATGAAAAAGGCCAGCCAAACGCGCCCCATGTGGAAAATGGGAAACTGTCCGGCACAGATCACCGCGAAAATCGTCATGGCTTCCGCAGCCCGGTTAACCCCGGTGCGCCAGCGTTGGCGAAACAGCAACAAAATGGCCGAGATCAGGGTACCTGCGTGGCCGATACCGATCCACCACACGAAGTTGGTGATGTCCCAGGCCCAGTTGATGGTGCGGTTAGCGCCCCATTCTCCGATGCCCTTCCATACCGTCCAGATGATGGCAAACACATAAAGGCCGAGCAAGGCCGCCGCGATGGAAAAAGCAACAATCCATTCGCGGGAAGGCGTTTTTTCGGTGGGTGAGCACAAATCCTCCGTGATATCGTGGTAGGATTTGTTGCCTTCAATCAAGATATGCCTGACGGCTGCTACTGGTTGAGACATAGAATATTGGACTTTGTACTTTGGACTTTGGACTTTGGACTTTGGACCATGGACCATGGACGTTGGACATTATGCTCAATGAGTCTAATATCCAACGTCCATGCTCCAAAGTCCAACGTCCAACGTCTATCGTCCAACGTCTGAATTTCAAGAAAAGAGTTCTTCGTTGCTATTGGTCACCAGCGCTGAATATTTCACAGCCGGGCGAACGTTGATTTCTTCGAGTACTGCGAAAGCGAGTTCATCGGCGGCTTTGTGGGCTTTGCTGACTTCGCTGTTCGGATTGTTGGTGTTGCCAAAAATGATCGCGCCGGTCGGGCAAGCGGTCTGGCAGGCTGTGCGCACATCATTGTCCAGAATGGCGCGGCTTTCCGCTTTTGCGGTGAGTTTGCCTTCCTGAATGCGTTGGACGCACATTGTACATTTTTCGATCACACCACGCGTCCGGACCGTTACATCCGGATTGAGCACCATGCGCACGAGGTTGTCGGCATAGAATGGAGTGCTTTCACCTTCCACATGGAACACGCGCTCTTCGTTGCTTGGCCATACATCCGCCGTCGTGTAGTCGAGCCAGTTGAAGCGGCGGACTTTGTACGGGCAGTTGTTGGCGCAGTAGCGGGTACCGATGCAACGGTTGTAGGCCATTTGGTTGATGCCTTCCATCGAGTGGTTGGTCGCATTGACCGGGCACACATTTTCGCACGGTGCGTTGTCGCAGTGCTGGCACATCATCGGCTGGTAAGCCACTTTCGGCGTTTCGAAATCACCGTAGAAGTAGCGGTCAATCCGCAACCAGGTCATTTCGTGGTGGCGATGCACCTCTTTTTTACCGACGACCGGGACGTTGTTCTCGCTCACACAAGCGATCTGGCAAGCACCGCAGCCGATGCAGGCATTCATATCCACATACATGCCCCATTTCATGCCTGTGCTGAAAAATTCATCGCGGTTGGGGTAGAGGGTTTCGTTGTTGAGGTGGGTAGATTCCTTGTGGAACTCTTCCAGTTTTTCAGACAGTTCAGGCAAATCGTTCAGGTTGGCGTGGAACAGGATGGAACGATCCGTCAAAGCACCCTGGAAGCCTTTCCAGCCAAGCGATTTTTCGTCTACGTTGATTTCCTTGCCTTCTTCTTTGCCCATGGCTTTCACCCCCATCGTGTGGTGGTGTTGTACACAGGGGAAGTCTTTGTCTACAGTGCCGTTCGGCGTAACTTTTACATCGCCGCTGAAGTACTGTGTGAAGCCGCCTTCCTGTTTCAAAACAGGGTTTACGTTCACGCCAAAACCTTTGCCACAGCCGCCCATTTCACGACCGCCACCAAGTGCAATCGCCACGGTGCCGGGCATTTGGCCGAACGCGCGCACGACCGTGCAAACAATTTTCTGGCCGTTGACTTCGACGTCTACGTTGTCGCCGTCATTGAGTTCCTGCCAGCCGTTGATTTTGTTGATGCCGTCCCACTCGACCGGAATGTTGAGGTAGTTGCCCCATACAGTGCGTGTCACGGGATCAGGCATTTCCTGCAACCAGGGGTTGTGGGCATACTGACCGCCACCGATGTTGACGGTTTCATAGAACGAGATTTCCACCTCGCCACCCGCCGGTTTGGTCACCGCGTTGACATCCACCGATACGGCAGCATTGACAACGGGCTGCGATGTGATGTGCATCATCGGCGATTCAAATACGCCATTGTGCACACTCATGTCCCAAAAAGCAGCGGGCGTGCTGTATTTCGATTGCTTTGCAAACATCTCGCTCGCCCAGTGCGATTTCAGGTATTGATAGTAAGGTTGGTCGTCTTGGCGATTGAGATTGACGCTGTCGGCCCATTCCAGCAGGGAAAGTTCTGCCTGACGGGTCTGAAACAACGGCGCGATGGTCGGCTGGATCAGGCTGTAGTAACCTTGTTTCGGTTCGGCATCGCCCCACGATTCGAGCAGGTGGTGGGTAGGAGCAGCATGGGTGCAAAGCGCTGTGCTCTCGTCCATCGTTCCGTTGAAGGAGATACGGGTACCTACTTTTGCGAAAGCAGCCTTAAAATCTGCGGCATTGGGCAGTTCCCAAGCCGGATTTGCACCCCAAATGATCACAGTCGCCACTTGGCCCGCATTCATTTCTGCGATGAGGCGGATCATCAGGCGCTCGTCGCCCTGACGGCTGTTGACGGGAGTATGCGTATCAACCGTCGTACCGAGGTTGCCGAGCAATTCATTGATTTTGTTGACAATGACTTGTTCCGCCACATTGTTGGAACCGGATACCACGATAGATTTACCGGGGGCTTTGCGCAGGTCAGCGGCTACTTTTTTGAGCGCTGCTGCTGCCCGGTCGTTGACTTTCGGACCGCCGCTGCCGCCTGTCAGGGCATTGTAGAGCGCGACGATGGCGGCGCCCTGTTCGCTCGGCTTTATCAGGATGCGGTTGTCCGCGTTGGAGCCGGTGAGCGACATATTGCTTTCCACCTGATAGTGGCGCGACATTTTAGCGCCTTTTGCACCCACCACTTTGCGGCCTTTGACGTAAGAACGCGCTTGCTCGAGCGGGCTGCCCCAGGTACCGAGGAAGTCTGCACCAAACGACACGATCACTTCGGCCTGATCAAATTGATAGGTCGGGAAAGCCCGAACGCCGAAACTCATCTCATTGGCCGCGAGCAAAGCAGCGCTCGACACCGGGTCGTAGGTCGTTACCGTAGCGGTCGGGTATTTGGCCTTAAATTCAGCCAGCGCGTTTTGGGCGGTCGGACTGGTATTTGTATTCGAGATGATGCGAATGTTGCCCGATGCCAGTTTGGATTTTACCTCACGGTCGAGTTCGGCCCATTCCTTTTTGGTTACATTGCCGTCGGCGACCGTGCCGGCAGACTGGATGCGCCGGGTATCGTAGAGGCTCAATACAAGGGCTTGAGCGCGGGCGCTGGTACCGCCTTTGGTGACGCTGCTCAGGGTATTGCCCTCAATCTTGATGGGACGGCCTTCGCGGGTCTTCACCAGAATGGAGCAATAATCGCCGCCATTCACAAACGAAGAGGCAAAATAGTTGGCCACGCCCGGCACGATGCTATCGGGCTTGGTGACATACGGAATGGCCTTTTTGACCGGAATTTCGCAGGAAGCAGCGATGGTTGCTGCGCCGAGACCGAAACCGAGGAGTTTCAAAAAGTCACGGCGGCCGGTGGTCCACTGACCACCATGCTCATCGAGGTTGTCGACGGAGAACTCACGCTCACTCGATTGCACGAATGATTCGTCGCGCATCAAATCTTCGGTGCTAACCCAAATACCGTTATCGTGGTGCATACTTATTGTTGTTATGAGTTATGAGTTAGGAGTTATGGGTTTCGCCCAAAAGTTCGCAACTCAAAATTTCAATTTCTAAATTATAAAGGGGCTGAAGAGCGCAAGTTAGGAGTACAAAAACTCATAACGTATACCTCATAACTCCTTAATAGTGGCATTTCTGGCACTCCAGGCCACCGATGTCTTCAACGGTCACTTTCTCGCGCTTGCCACTTTTGAGTTCATCGTGGTAGCGCTTATATTGATCGTAGTAGGCGTTGTCTTTAAATTTTACTTCTGTTTCCCGGTGGCAGCTGATACACCAGCCCATGCCGAGCGTCGAGTATTGGTACACGACATCCATCTCCTGCACGGGTCCGTGACATTTCTGACAAGCGATCTGGCCGACAGCGACGTGCTGGGCGTGGTTGAAGTAGGCGTGGTCGGGGAGGTTGTGGATACGCGTCCACTCGATCGGGCCCTGAATTTTGCCGTTTGAGTCGTTTTTGAGTGCTTTCACGATGCCATCCCACTGATTCTGTACAGTTAAGGTGCCGTTTTCGTCCAGAGCAGTCAGGGTGTTGGCAGCCATATATTCCTGACCGATCCACTTTTTATAGAGGTCTTCGATCTCTTTTTCGCTTTTATTGTCGTAGTCAGGAATGTACTTGCTGGTGATCGGGTCGAAGCCGATGGAAGCGAAAATCTTGGTGATTTCGCTGGTGCCGCTCGCACTGCCTTTTTTCACTGCGGAGTGGCAGTTCATGCAAGTGTTGGCGGCCGGAATGGAAGAGTGTTTGGAGCGGCGGGCCGTGTCGTGGCAATACTGGCAGTCAATCTTGTTGGTACCGGCGTGCAATTTATGGCTGAATGCGATGGGCTGATCCGGCTGGTAGTTCTGTTCGCGGCCCATGCGGGTAGCGTTGTCCACTGTTTTGTAACCAAAGATCAAAGTCAGTGCAAAAACAGTAAAGGCGATGAAACCCTTGGAAGTCAACGTGGTCACCCAGGTACGGTCATGTGGAACCTGACCTTCCTGCACACGCGCCACATTGCTCAGGTTGTCCACGATGCGCATCAACGCAAATGCCAGCAGTCCTAAAAACAGCGCGACACCGATAAACGTCCATGGAGTACCGGACTCTTCTGCTGCCGCTGCACCGCCAGGTGGTAGCGGCGGCGGCGGCGGGCCGCCAGGCTCATTGATGTACATGATCACGCTCTCGATCTGCTCATCGGTCAATGCCGTGAAGTTGTTCATCAGCGTCGGCTTCCACTTTACCCACAATTCAGTGGCACGCGGGTGACCGGTAGCGATGAGCGCCTGCGAGTTGCGGATCCATGCGTACAGATCCTTGCGTGGAAAGGCGGACCAGCGATCCTCTACCCCACTCAGCGCCGGGCCGGTGAGGTTGTCTTTCATGTTCTTATTGTGACAGGAGGCGCAGTTCGCAATGAAAAGTTCTTTGCCAGCCTCTTTGGTAGGCCCTGCATACAGGGAGAATGTGGCGGCTAGAACAAGCGTAAAAACCCAACAAATGCGTTTCAACAACATATCGGAGTAGAGTTGATATTCTCAAATTTTGGGCGCAAGCCCACACCTTTCGGCAATTACTTAAACAGACTACTTGGTCAGCGTTTTGTCAGTGCAAAGGTATGAACGCTGCTTTTTTCGCCAAACGAACTTCCAATAAACCGAACTATTTAGATAAAGCCTAAATAGAACGCTTGTCTGACGCAGGTTAGCAGGTCGTTAAAAAAAGGTGCGCAAAGGTAGGCATGGGCTTGTTGTTTCCAAGTATAGCGCTAGATTTTATTGCATGAGGGTGAATAAATAACGAAGCCCCGACAAGTGCCGGGGCTTGTTACTTGGTGTCGCGGTGTCCAAAAAACCTGCCCACCGGGAGTATTATGCACTTTTTCAGTCAGGATGATTTCACCCTTTTTTGAATTTCAACACATCGGTATCGCCGTTTCCGCCGCTGGTATGCTCAAAGTGCATCAAATTTTCACTGACTTCGATGATGCGCCAGTCTTCTTCCAGTTCCGACAGCGCACTCGGCACCGAACCACTAAAGTCCATCAAAAATTTATTGGCATTATCATCAAAACCGGTGAGCCAGGTGCCTGTCCAGATTTGGCTGCCATTGGTAGCGGTCATGCTTCCATTGCTGCCAAACTCGAAGGTGAAACTGGAATAATTAGACGTTTCTTCCTGTTTATCAAAGAAATAAGACACTTTCCACGTCCCGCTGGCGGGTGTGAAATTGGTTCCGCCATTGGAGTTGTCGTCGCTCTTATGACATGAAAAAAGAGCGAGGGTCAGGAAGGGCAGTACTGCAAGCAACATTTTAATACTTTTCATAGGAACAGATTTTTGTGTGAACGATGTAAATCCTCCCACAAAAGAACCCGGCTCTATCGCCCTGGCAAACTGTATCTGACTGAAGCAGGCAAAGCATTGCGCCAACCCGGTTTTGTGCGTAGCGAAAAAGTTGAGGGGTATGCACCATTGTCTATTCCATATTATTTACGCAGTCAAAAACCCGCTGTCGTTTACATTTGCCCAAAATCTGATACCATGTCCGATCGCCGCAGTTTTATCCGCCACACCGCCGCCCTGCTCGGCGGCATTGCCCTCCACCAAAACACCGCAGCCGCTTTTCCCGGCATCCGCCCTGCTCCGCCTGCTTTGCTGCCCCATCCACCCCACGATGAGGACGACTTCTGGCGGCAGATTCGCCTCGCTTTTGCCGCCAGCCCCAACATCATCAACTTAAACAACGGCGGTGTCAGCCCCTCTCCGCGCGCCACCATGGACGCGCTGGACTATTACAACCGGATGTGCAGCGAAGCGCCTTCGCACTATATGTGGCGCGTACTCGAACAGGATCGCGAGCCGCTGCGCGAAAATCTGGCCGCACTCGCAGGGGTGTCTGCTGAGGAAATCGCTATCAATCGCAACGCGACCGAAGCGCTCAATACCATTGTGTTCGGGCTAAACCTGAAAGCGGGCGACGAGGTGGTGCTTTCCAAATACGACTACCCCAACATCATCAATGCGTGGAAACAACGCGAAAAACGCGATGGTGTCAAATTGGTCTGGGTAGACCTGGACTTGCCTTCCGAAAACGAGGAGTATCTCGTCAATGCATACCTGTCCAAGTTTTCCGACAAAACCAAAATCGTCCACCTGACCCATATCATCAACTGGAACGGTCAGATACTGCCGGTGCGCCGCATTGCCGACGCTGCCCATGCCCGTGGCCTGGAAGTGCTCGTGGACGGTGCACACTCTTTCGCCTTGCTCAACTATAAAATTCCCGACCTCGGCTGCGACTATTGGGGCGCCAGCCTGCACAAATTCCTCTGCGGCCCTTATGGCAGTGGCCTGATGTGGATCAAAAAAGAAAAAATTCCGGGGATTTGGCCGCTGCTCTCCAATGACAAGCCCGACAGCGACAACATCCGCAAGTTTGAGAGCCTGGGTACCCGCAGTTTCCCCATTGAGATGGCCATCGGCTACTCACTCGACCTGCACAACCTGATCGGTTCGGCCCGAAAACAGGAGCGCCTGCACTACCTGAAAACCTATTGGATGGAACGGGTGCGCGACGTGCCGGGCATTCATTTTTACACCTCGCCCGACCCGCGCTGGAGTTGCGCCATCAGCAACTTTGGCCTGGAAGGAAAAAAAGCCGCCGAAATATCCGGCCAGTTGTTCGAGAAACACAAAATCCACACCGTCGCCATCGAGTGGGAAAAAATCAACGGCGTCCGGGTGACCCCGAATGTGTACACGACAACGGATGAACTGGATAAGTTGGTGAAGGGGATTCGGATGGTGGGGATGACGTGAGGGGGGGAGCTATGATAGGGTATAGGAGGATTTGCGATTCAAACCCTCCTACCCTATCAGACCATTCCATTAAGACTACCTAAGCAATGTTACCGTACCCGTTCGGCGCAGTTTACCGCGCCGATTCTCCATACCGTTCCAGTTATTGCCATCTTCGAATTCTGCCTCTACTTTCCATACATACACGTCCTGCGGCATCAGGCGGCCTTTGTACATCCCGTCCCAAGCCTCTTCAGGGCGACCATCAGCCGTTAGTTTGTCCGATACCCAAAGCAATTCGCCCCAGGAAGAGAAAATTTCGATCCGGTATTTTTTCAAACCTACCCCGGCCGGCTGGAATATGCGCACTTCCTGAACCCCGGTTTCGGGCGAAAAGGCATTGGGCACGAACAAACCCTTGATCGGGATGTGCATGACGGGAAGTGCAAACGAGTCCAAACAGCCATAGTCGTTCTCTACCCATAAAATAGCGATGTCTTTTAGCGGAATCATATTATCCACCCAGTTGTGGAAGTAGCGGTGCGTCGGATTTTCCAAGATGGAAGAATCGCCGTCGCCAAAAGCCCACTTGAAAAGGTGCGCATCTTTCGAGGATTCGTTTTTGAAAAGCACGGTGCCATCGGGCGGAGTGGGATCAATCGGTTCCGAGAATGTGAATTTCGCTACAGGTGTAGGATATACGCGGATGATGCTATCTCGAATAATTTCATCGAAACAGATGCCGTAACTGCCCACACGGAGCCGTACCTGATAGTAACCTGTATCTTTATAAACATGGGTAGGTGTGAATGCCGTGGACTTGCTGCCGTCGCCGAAATCCCACCAAACTTGATTGAAATAACCGCTGATCGTGTCAAAATTAACCACTAAAGGCTGACATCCATCTTCGGGCGACCACTCGAAATCAGCCACCGGATCGTACAAAGCCCGTATAGATTGCGCCGATGTATCGCGACATTTGAACTGATTCTCAACGATCAGCGTGATTTTGTACATGCCTGAATCGCTGTACACCGCAGTCGGATTAGTCTCTGTCGAGGTATTCCCGTTACCCAAACGCCAGTCGTAGCCATTGGCACCCGTTGAAAGATTATTCAACTGTACTTCGAGGGGCAAGCCACAGGGATCATTGTTCGCGATACTGAACGCGCTCTTCGGCTTGGGATGGATGATGATGGGCGAACATAGGGGATCACTCATGCAACCTTCGTTGTCAAATGCCACGAGGCAAATCTGGAAGGTGCCGTCTTTTTTATAAATCGCCATCGGCGAAGCCTGCGAAGAGACCGTTCCATTACCAAACGTCCACGCATAATAATCGGCGCCCGTAGATTTATTCTCCATCTGAATGCTCGCCGGGACACAGGCATCGGGCGCATGGCTGAACGCCGCCACGGGTCGTTCAGCAATCTCGATGACGCTCGAATCGGTGGCGGGGCAGCCGGTTATTTCGGCGTACACCGTCAGTTTTATCGTGTATTTGCCTGGCAGTTTGAACTCGTGGAGCGGGTCTTTCAACGCAGAAGTATCGCCGTCACCAAAGTCCCAATGGCTGCCGAGGGTGCCTGTGGAGTTGTTGGTGAATTGCACGGGCGCGTCTTCACAAGCCTTCGGCAGGTGCGAGAACACCGCCTTCGGTTGTGGATACACGGTCACATAGGTGAATGCTGTATCGTAGCCGCACCCATTGCTCACCCGCAGAATGACCTTGAAAACGCCTGCCTCTTCAAAGGTGTGTATAGGGTCTTTTTCCACTGAATCCGGTGTTTTATCTCCGAAAATCCAGTTATAAACCATGTTTTGCCCGCTGGAGAAGTTCTTGAAGGTCACCTTCAGGGGCTCGCAGCCGACCGTCGGATCGGTATTGAAAAAGGCGTTGAGGTGGTTAGGCAGCACCGTGATGATTTTGGTGAACGTGTCGCGGCCGCATTCGTTGATGCCAATGAGCCGGATGGTATAAACCCGGTCCACTGAGTCCGTGAAATAAGTTTGTGGCGGTGGTATGGAGTCGTAGGAAATCACGCCGTTTCCAAGATCCCAGATGAACGACTTGGGATCGCCGTAAGAAATGTTCGCAAACTCTACCGTCAATGGCGAGCAACCCTCATCCACATTGGTCCCGAACTGCATCACGGGTTTCGGGTGTACAAGAATGGAATCCAGTTCGTAGCGCGTACCGCAAATGTTGGTCACATTGAGCTGGACGTAGTAGGTTGTGTCATGCATTCCCTGCTGGTAAAGCACGGAAGGAGGTATTCTCAAAGTACTCGTATCACCGTTGCCAAAATCCCAGAAGTAACTAATTTTGTAGCCGCTGCTCTCGTTTGTAAAGTTCACGAGCAGTTCGGCGCAGCCTTCGTTGGTGCTGGGCGTGAACGCCGCATAGGGCGGCTCGGCCACAATGATCGTCTGTTTCACCGAATCCTGGCAGCCCTTGTCGGTCGTCGCTACCAGCGTAATGGTATAAGTGCCCACTTGCGTGTACGCATGCTGCGGGTCTTTTTCCTCCGAAAAACCACCGTCGCCGAAAGTCCAGTAGTATTTCACTGCGTTGGTGGTCGTGTTTTCAAACTGAATCGGTTTAGTAATACAGCCTTCCTCGATCTTTTTGAAACCTGCACCGGGCAGTGGATGCACGGTCGCGATTACGGTATCTGACCACAAACAATCCGCCACTGGGTCGCGGTAGAAGTAAATCAGTTGGTGTATACCGGGCTTCGCTTCAGCGGAGTAGAATGTGCCATTGATGGAATTTGTAATGCCTGGCCCCACCCAGTAGCCACCTACAGGCTGGCCCACAAGGTTGAAGGCAGGGGTACTGTCGCACAGAGCAAAATCCTTTCCAGCATCCATCACACCAATATAATTCACCACCAGCATTTGCAGCGTGTCCTTCGTCTCACAATCGTCTTTGCCATAGGAGTATACCAGCTCGTAGATGGTTGTTGGTGGCGTAGATTTGATCACAGCCGCTTCTTTTGGATCAAAAACACCTTTTGGGTCAATAATTCCTGGCCCACTCCAGGTTCCATTGGCCGGAGTACCCACCAGTGTGGTCAGTCCGGAAGTGTAACAAGTCGTATCGAATGGCGGCACTACAGCCTGTATCGGCGGTACCACGGTGATGAAAACGGAGTCCAAGTCTGTACAGCCCGTAGCAGCGATGGTGTAGGTATAAAAGAGCGTATACAGCCCCGGTCCACCCGCCACAGCGGTGTTGAATAAGCCCTGCATAGGGTTCACGATGCCCGGCCCCGACCAGACCCCACCCGGCGGCGTAGCCGGAGCGAGTTGGATATTCATTGGGTTCGGGTTGTCGCAGTAAGTCGTGGCAGGCCCCGCCTCTACAGTTGGGAGCGGATTGACCAAAACAGTGGCCGTCGCTGTATTCACGCAGCCATTCGCATCAGTCACCACCACCGAGTACGCTTGGGTGTAGGCGGCTCCGTCCTTCACCGTCGGAGTGCAGATGACGGTATCATTGTTCACCACATTGAGGTACAGCGGGGGCGACCACAGGTATGAAACCATGTTGCCCGGCGTAGCCACCAACATAGCAGATTCTCGGAAGCAGATCGTTTTGGAAGCCACAGCAGGGGTCGGCAGCGGGTTGACTTTGATCTTCATAGTCGCTGTGCGCAGGCAGGTGCCGCTGCCGAAGGTGTAGGTCAGCACATAATCGCCCGCTTCGCTCGGCGTGAATTTGCCTTCGGGAGTGACCAACGCGGGGTTCGGCGAGCAAGTCCACTCGCCGCCCGTCGGGGTGGTTTCGGGGGCCAAGTCCAGCACACCGGAGTTGATGCACACCGCCAGGTCTTTGGGCAAAACGAGCGTATCAGGCTCCTTAACCGTCACCACCGTGCAGGCTGTATCCTTGCAACCGTTCAGGTCTTCAAATTTGTAGCACACCGTGAAATTCCCCAGACCCGCCGGAGTGCCCGTTGGGGTAAAAACACCGCTCTGCGAAATATTGGGGCCGTACCACATACCCATACCATTGGCCGTCGGGCTGCCCGTGAGTGGCTCGCCGATGGGCTGGTTGCATACCGTCACCGGAAGGCCCGCGCTCGCAATCGGCAGAGTGTCAATGGTCAAAGCAAACGTAGCCGTGTCCACGCAGCCGTTTTTGTCCGTCACCGTCACCGTATAGATCGTGCTGGCCTGTGGGCTGGCTTTGATGCTGGCCTTGTCCGTAGCGGAAAGCCCGACAGACGGCCCCCAAGCGTACACGCTCAGGTCGGCGGGCGTGACGCTGATGGTGGTCGAGTCGTTGCGGCAGATTTTGTTATCGCCAGCCGTCACGGGTACCGGCAGTGCGTTCACCTTGATTTTCATGGTCGCCGTGCGCAGGCAAGTGCCGCTACCGAAGGTGTAGGTCAGCACATAATCGCCCGCTTCGCTCGGCGTGAATTTGCCTTCGGGAGTGACCAGCGCGGGGTTCGGCGAGCAAGTCCACTCGCCGCCCGTCGGGGTGGTTTCGGGGGCCAAGTCCAGTATACCGGAGTTGATGCACACCGCCTTGTCTTTGGGCAGCACCAGCGTTTTGGGTTCTTCCACTTTCACCATCGTGCAGGCACTGTCCACGCAGCCGTTCAGGTCGGTGAAGGTGTAGCACACCTTGAAATCTCCCAGACCGTTGGGGGTGAAAAGACCCGTTTTCGAGATGTGCGGCCCCGACCAATCGCCCGTGCCGCCCGTTGTGGGGCTGCCAAACAACTGCTCGCCAATGGGCTGGTTGCACACCGTGACCATCTTTCCGGCATCCGCCATCGGCAACGGATTCACCAAAATATTGATGCTGGCCGAGTTCTCGCACTTGTTCGCGTCCGTGCCGACGACGGTGTAGGCGAAGGGCGAAGTGGTCGGCCAGGCTTTCACCACCGCCCCTGTCACGGAGGAGATGTCGGTGTTGGGCGACCAAACGTAAGTCGCTGCGCCAGAGGCAGTCAGCGTGGTCGTGTCGCCGAAGCAGAGCACGTTGTCGCCCACGATTTGTACGTTGGGCAGCGGGTAGACTTTGATTTTCATGGTCGCCACCCGCAGGCAAGTGCCGCTACCGAAGGTGTAGGTCAGCACATAATCGCCCGCTTCGCTCGGCGTGAATTTGCCTTCGGGAGTGACCAGCGCGGGGTTCGGCGAGTAAGTCCACTCGCCGCCCGTCGGGGTGGTTTCGGGGGCCAAGTCCAGTATACCGGAGTTGATGCACACCGCCTTGTCTTTGGGCAGCACCAGCGTCTTGGGTTCTTCCACTTTCACCATCGTGCAGGCACTGTCTACGCAGCCGTTCAGGTCGGTGAAGGTGTAGCACACCTTGAAATCTCCCAGACCGTTGGGGGTGAAAAGACCCGTTTTCGAGATGTGCGGCCCCGACCAATCGCCCGTGCCGCCCGTTGTGGGGCTGCCAAACAACTGCTCGCCAATGGGCTGGTTGCACACCGTGACCATCTTCCCGGCATCCGCCATCGGCAGCGGATTCACCAAAATATTGATGCTGGCCGAGTTCTCGCACTTGTTCGCGTCCGTGCCGACGACGGTGTAGGCGAAGGGCGAAGTGGTCGGGTAGGCTTTTACCACCGCTCCCGTCGCAGCGGAGATGTCGGTGTTGGGCGACCAAACGTAAGTCGCTGCGCCAGAGGCGGTCAGCGTGGTCGTGTCGCCGAAGCAGAGCACGTTGTCGCCCACGATTTGTACGTTGGGCAGCGGGTGTACCTTGATCTTCATCGTCGCGGTGCGAAGGCAGGTGCCGCTGCTGAAGGTATAGGTCAGCATATAGTCGCTAGCGGTTGTTGGGTCAAAATCTCCGCCCGGCGTGACCGATGCGGAGCCGCTCCAAGTGCCGCCGCCCGGCTGAGCCACCAGTGTCAGCACACCAGAGTTGATGCATACCGCCGTGTCTTTGGGTAGTGTCAGTATCTCCGGATCTTTCACCGTCACGATGGCCTCGTCGCTGGCTTTGCAGCCATTTTTGTCTGTAAATGTGTACGTTACGGGATAAGTCCCTGTGCCGCCTGGCGGCCCGGTGGGGGTAAAAAGGCCCGTCATAGAAACGAGCGGGGTACCCGACCACAGGCCGGTTGCTCCTGCACCCGGCACGGGGCTGCCGAGGAGTTGCGCACCAATTTTCTGGTTGCAAAGCACACTGTCTGGCCCGGCGCTCACGATGGGCAGCGGGTCAATCGTCAGCGTGAAAGTCGTGGTGTTCACGCAGCCGTTGGTGTCCGCCACGGTGACCGTGTAGGTCGTAGTAGCGGCTGGGCTGGCTTTCACTGTAGCCTTGTCCACAGCCGAAAGCCCCGTCGCGGGCGACCAAGCGTAGGTGGACAAGTTGGCCGGATTGCCTGTGACGGTGATGGTGGTCGAGTCATTGAAGCAGATTTTGTTGTCGCCCCCGACAGCCGGCACGGGCAGGGGGTTGACGATAATGATGACAGTATCCTTGCGCAGGCAGGATTTATCGCCAAAAGTATAAACGGCGCGGTAGGTTCCGTCCTTCGTGGGGTTGAAACGCCCGTCGCCGGAGAGCGTGGAACCGCCCGTCCACAACTGGCTCCAGGAGCCCCCGATCGGCTCAGCCGAGAGTTGCAGCAAAGCAGAGTTGATACACACAGCGGTGTCCTTCGAGAGTTTGAGTATCTTCGGGTCATCCACCGTCACGATGGCTTCATCACTGGCTTTGCAGCCATTTTTGTCTGTAAATGTGTACATTACAGGATAAGTGCCCGTACCTCCCGGCTGCCCGGTCGGGGTAAAAACGCCCGTCACGGAGAGGAGCGGACTGCCCGACCACACCCCCATTTCTCCTGCGCCCGGCACGGGAGTACCGAAGAGTTGTTCCCCGATTTTCTGGTTACACAGCGATTGGTCTAGTCCGGCATTCACCATGGGTAACGGGTCAATCGTGAGCGTGAACGTAGTGGTGTTCACACAGCCGTTGGTGTCCGTTACAGTGATGGTGTAGGTAGTCGTACCGGCAGGGCTGGCTTTCACCACCGACTTGTCTGTAGCCGAAAGACCGGTTGCTGGTGACCAGGCATAGGTTGCCAGGTTGGCAGGATTGCCTGTAACGGTTATGGTGGTGGAATCGTTGAGGCAGATTTTGTTGTCGCCAGCCGCCTGTGGCTTGGGCAAGGGGTTGACGATGATGACCATCGTGGCCGTTTTTTTACACGTCTCCTCTCCGATGCCGTACGTCAGGATGTAGGTGCCTTCGGTGCTGGGGTCAAACTCTCCAGTGGTCGGATTGACCAAAGACAGGGGCGTACTGCTCCAAGTGCCCCCGCTGGGCTGAGCACTCAGCGTAAACTTGCCGGATTTGATGCAAACCGCCGCGTCTTTGGGCATGGTAATGTCTTGGGGCGCGACTACGGTGACTTTCATCGTGTCTCGGTCGGTGCATGTCGTGACCGGATCGGTGTAGGTGTATATGACCTCGAAGGTACCCAAGCCTGCCGGAGTACCCGTGGGCGTGAATTTTCCGTCGGCCTTGAGGTCGAAACTCGTGGAGTTGGTGGGCGACCAGACACCGCCAGTGAGTGGCTTCAATTTAGGCAACTTGCTCAAATCTTTGGCAATCGCTTGGTTGCACAACTGGATGTCGTCGGGGGCTACTACATCGGGCAAAGGATTGACTTTCAGGGTAAAAGTCGTGACGTTGTTGCAGCCGTTCGCGTCGGTGCCGACGATGGTGTAGGTCTGCGTAGTGGTCGGATTGGCTTGCACCATGCTGCCCAGTGTGGTCGAAAGCCCGGTGCCGGGCGACCAGATATAACTCACCGCGCCGGAGGCGGTCAGCGGGATCAGGTCGCCGATGCAGATTTCGGGCTTGCCTGCTACGGTGATAGTGGGCAGTTTCCACACCGTCACTTTTATGGTGCCTTCTCGCTTGCAGGTGCCGCTCCCGACGGTGTAGGTGAGGGTGAAAACCCCGTCGCCGGAAGGTGTGAACTCGCCTGTGGCAGGGTTGAGCATACTGGCAGGCGCGCCGCTCCAAGTGCCCGGTGTGGGTGTGGCGCTGAGGGTGAATTTCCCGGAATTGATGCAGACGCTTACGTCGGCTGGCATCACGATGGGTACAGGGTCTTCCACTTTCACGACCACCATTGCGGAGTCTATGCAGCCGTTTTGATTCTTGAAAATGTAGGTGACCGGAAAATCGCCCGCGCCGCCGGGCAAGCCAGTGGGGGTGAAAAGGCCCGTTTGGGAGACGTGTTGGCCTTTCCAAGTACCCATGCCGCCAGTGCTGGGGCTGAAAATCAGTTGTTGCCCAATGTTTTGGTTGCACAGCAGCGGCGGCGGCGTGATGCTGACCGTCGGCAGCGGATTTACCGTGAATGTCGTGGGAGCCGTGTTTTTACAGCCGTTACCGTCCGTCACCGTGACGGTGTAAGTGCGAGTGAAAGTCGCCGTCGGCAGGGGTGTGACGACGGGCTTGCTCGTCGGGTTGAAGATGTTGGGGTTGCTCAGGTCGGTGACGGGCGACCAAGCGTAGGTGGTCATGCCAGCAGGGCCAGCCGTGAGTGTGGTGCTTTGCCCGTAACAAATCGGGTTGGGCGCGGCGGTGGCGGTGGCAGCGGGTAGTTTCCACACCGTCACTTTGATGGTGCCTTCGCGCTTGCAGGTGCCGCTCCCGACGGTGTAGGTGAGGGTGAAAACCCCGTCGCCGGAAGGTGTGAACTCGCCTGTCGTCGGGTTGAGCATACTGGCAGGCGCGCTGCTCCAAGTGCCGGGTGTGGGCGTGGCGCTGAGGGTGAATTTCCCGGAATTGATGCAGACGCTTACGTCGGCTGGCATCACGATGGGTACAGGGTCTTCCACTTTCACGACCACCGTTGCAGAGTCTATGCAGCCGTTTTGATTCTTGAAAATGTAGGTGACCGGAAAATCGCCCGCGCCGCCGGGCAAGCCAGTGGGGGTGAAAAGGCCCGTTTGGGAGACGTGTTGGCCTTTCCAAGTACCCATGCCGCCAGTGCTGGGGCTGAAAATCAGTTGTTGCCCAATGTTTTGGTTGCACAGCAGCGGCGGCGGCGTGATGCTGACCGTCGGCAGCGGATTTACCGGGAAGGTCGTGGAAGCCGTGTTTTTACAGCCGTTACCGTCCGTCACCGCGACGGTGTAAGTGCGAGTGAAAGTCGCCGTCGGCAGGGGTGTGACGACGGGCTTGCTCGTCGGGTTGAAGATGTTGGGGTTGCTCAGGTCGGTGGCGGGCGACCAAGCGTAGGTGGTCATGCCAGTAGGGCCAGCCGTGAGTGTGGTGCTTTGCCCGTAACAAATCGGGTTGGGCGCGGCGGTGGCGGTGGCGACGGGGAGCGGGTTCACCTGCACATCCACTGTCGCGATAGCGGTGCAGCCCGCGAGGGTGACGGTGACGGTGTACACGCCAGCCTGATTCAGTTGCACGGGGTTACGCGAGGGCGTGGCGGAGGTGCTGGTGAAGCCCGCCGGGCCAGCCCAGCTGTAGCCGTAGGTGCCGGGTGGCAGGGTTACGCCCAAGTCCAATTTGTCGCCGACACAGCGGGGCGTGTTGGCGGTGGCAGTGGGTGTGGGCAGGGGCTGTATCGTGAAACTTTGCGTGCAGGTGGATGTGCCACAGGCGTTGGTGGCTGAAAACGTGATGGTGTGCAGCCCTTCTGTGGTATAGTTTACTCCTCCCGGCACCAACTGGGTGGACATTTGAAAATTATCGGCAGTGGGAAAACTCCATTTAAACGCGGTAACAGCACTGTTGCAGTCTTTCACCATTGCTGTCGGTGCTATGGTGTTGATAAGTTGCTTGCACAGATTGTTTACAGGAGCGCAAACCACTTGCGGCGGCCCGCCGACAGTGACTTTGACCGTTTTTGAGTTAGAACCGCACTCATTGCTGACGTTCAGGGTAAGGTCGTATTCGCCCTGTTTCGAAAAAATGAAGATGGGGTCTTTGGCCGCCGAACTGTTGGGCGATACCTGTCCCATTGAGCCCGGCTCGCACTCGGCACCGTTGAATTTCACCGACCAGGCATAGGTCGGGGCTTTGCAGTCCGCTGCCGCAGTGGTCTTGTTGGTGATCGTCACAGTAAGCGAGTTACAGCCGAAGTTTTTGTCTATCGTGAAATCCGCAACGGGCGGCGAGACCACGCAGATGCTGACTTTCGCGCTGTCCACGCAGGCCGGCGTAGTGTTGGTGGCAAAGATGTAGGTGACGGTGTAGGAGCCCGGCGGGGCTTTGAACACTCCTGCGGGCGTAATACTTGAGCCGCTCGAACTTTTCCAAGTGCCCGTGCCGCCGCTGGTCGGCATGGCAGTGAGTGGCTTGTCGGTATTGGCACAGGCCACGATGGGCAGGGGTGTAGTGATGCTGGGCTTGATGATGGGATGCACCGTGACGGTGGCCGTCGCGGTGTTTTTACAACCCGTAGCAGTGGTAGTGCCGGTGACGGTGTAGGTGGTGGTGACAGCAGGGTTGACGGTGACCGTGCTGCCCGTAGGCGGCGTGGTGGCGGGTGTCCAAGTGTAGGTGTCTGCACCAGAGGCCATGAGTGTGGCGGAGCCGCCCGTGCAGTAGGCCGCCGCGTTGGGTGTTACGGTGACGGTAGGCAGCGGATTGACCACTACGGTGACGGTGGCAGTGGCGGTGCAGGGCAAGGCACTGCCGGGCAGGGTGACGGTGACGGTGTAGGTGCCCGCGTGGACGGCTTGTGCATTGTTGATGGTGACGCTAGAACCCGTGTTGGTCAGCGTACCGCTGGGGCCAGCCCACTTGTACGATAGCCCCGCTGGCGTGGCGGTGGCGGTGAGCACGAGGTTGCTGCCTGCGCAGAGGGCCGGGCTGTTGTTGTAGACCAAAGTCACGGTCGGCAAATCCACGATGCGGAAGGTATCGCGGTCGGTAGTGGTGCCGCAGCCGTTGCTGACGGAAAACGTAACGATTTGATTTCCAGTAGTGGTGTAGGTGACGGTGCCGGGCGAGAGCATGGTAGAACTCGTGGGGTTTCCGTTGGCGAACTGCCAGTTGTAGGGCATTGCGGTGAGCGGGCTGTAACAATTTTTCACCGCAGCCATTGGCGCGATGGCGTTGTTGGGCAGGAGTTTGCACTGGTCAGACAGGGGCATGATGTCCACAAGGGGCGGGCCGGCTACGGTGATGGTGGTTTTCGTGCTGGTGCTGGTGCCGCAGTCGTTCGTCACGGTGAGCGTGAGTTCGTACACTCCGGTTTTTTGGAAAATGAACACGGGAGCCTCAGCGGTAGAACTCGTGGGCGACCATTGGCCCATGGAGTTGGGGTCGCACTCCGAGCCGTTGAACTTCACACCCCAGTTGTAGGTCGGTTTAATGCAGTCGTCTTTGGCGTTGCTGGTATTGGTGGTTGTGACGGTGAGGGGAGCGCAGCCTGTTGTATTTGCGGTGAAACTGGCCGCAGGCTTGCTGATGACGCAGAGGGTGGTCTTCGTGCTGTCTTCGCAACCGGTGGCGGCTTTGTAGTGGAACGTGATCATGTAACTGCCTGCCGGGGCGTTGAGCACACCTGCTTGGCTGATGATGTTGGGCGTATTGCTGGTCCACCAGCCCATGCCTCCGGCAGGTAGGCCGATGCCGATGAGGGTGGTATTGGTGCTGGCGCAGGGCGGCTTGGAGAGGGCAGGGATGTTGACGGTGGGTTTCGGATTCACGGTGACCGTGATGCTCGCGGTGTTGGTGCAGCCGTTGTTGTCGGTGACGGTGACGGTGTAGGTCAAGGCCGTGAGGCTGGTCGGCGTGACGGTGACGCTCTTAGTGTTGCCCGCCGGAGGGTTCATGTTGGTGGTGGGTGACCAGGCGTATTTCGTGATGGTGGCGGGGGAGTTGGCGGTGAGCGTGATGGGCGTGTTGATGCAGGTGGCCGCTGGGCTGGGCGCGATGCTCACAGGCGGCGAGTCGTACACCACTACGTTGAAAATTTTGGTGCCTGTGCAACCCGAAACCATGTCGGTCACGGTGACGAAATACGGCCCGCCGTTGGCTATGGTGACGGCGGTGATGGGGTCGGGTACGGCTTTGGTGGACATAAACCCAGCCGGACCATTCCATGAATATTTAAGGGTGCCGGGGTTGGGGTTGCTGAACGTGATGGTCTGGCCCTTGCAGCGCGGAGTGGTGATGCTCACTCCTGCTGGCACCGTAGGCGATTCATACACGGTGAAGGTGCGCGTGGCAGTGGTGGTGCCGCATCCGTTGGTGGTTTCTACCGAAATCGTATAGATACCGGGGGTGCTGTACATGATTTGGGGCGGAGTTTCTCCACTGTGACTACCAGGCATACCGCCAGGCAAGAAATTCCACTTCCATCCGGTAGCGGGTGCGCCACAGGCCGATGAGGTGGATTTAAGCCTGGGCGTGATTTTGGCGTTGTCGCAGAAGTTGGGGATGGTGTCAATGACGGAAGACGCGCCCTCTGCGATGGTGATGGTCTGCTCCGAGGTGTTGGTGCCGCAGATATTCTCCACCGTCAGTTTGATTTTGTAGATGCCGGATTTATCGAATCGCAGGGTGATGTTTTGCGAGTTTGCATTGCTGCCGTTGACGTAGGTGAAGCCGCCCGTGCTGCCGCAGGGCGAACTGTCGAAGATGGGTTCCCAGGTGTATTTGGCCGTACCGCAATAGCCCGCCAAATTGGTGTTGGAGGTATTGGCAAAGGTCACCGTGCTGGAAGTGGGGGCGCAGTAGGTGGTGTTGGGGAAGGTGAAACTGCTGGTGGGCTTGGGGAGGACGCAAATGGTTTTACAAACCGTATCGGGATTACAGACGCTGGTGCCTTTGTTCTTGGCTATCAAACAAATTTTAAACGTGCCGGATTGACTGAATTTGACGGACACGTCGCCCAACATAGTCAGATCGCTGCCGGGCTCAGGTGTCCATCCAGTGGCAGGAGTAATTGTCCAATACCCAGAAAGTACGCTGTCACACATGCCATTGATGTTGAAATAGCCGGACTGGGTCATGTTCTTGAAGTTAAAAACCTCGCCAACACAGTTCGTCGCTTTTGGGCTGACGGAAAAATCCACAGCAGGAGGTTCGTCAACTTGAATACCCTTAACGGTTGCTTCGGGAGGAGATGGACAAGTGTTTTTGGCAACAACCGTCAAAGTAAAGCCATTTGGCAGCCCAAATCGGCAGTTGCTTTTTACAAAATTGTGGTTAAAAATATTGGGCACTGTGGCTTGAGTGTAATACTGAACCGGAGTGCCATCATTCACCGAAAACTCGTAGGTCGTTCTTGAACTGTTGTTTGAAATACCGACCACGTTGTAGCCAAAGGAGAACTCAGCACACCTCACCGAGTTGGATACCTGCACCAAGCCAATGTTCGGCTTCGCCTCGCTGTAAAAATAGTAGGTCTTCGAGTTGGTGCAGCCGTTCTGCCCTTTTACCGTGACCACCACTGTGTAGTCACCCAGCATAGGGAAAGTGTGCTCCGTGTCGTCGGGGAGCGTAGGGGCATTGTACTGAGGCGAGCCATCACCCCAATTGATCGTATAGTTGGTGTTGGTGGCTTTGGTGGTCGAGGCGTTGTCAATGGAAAACGTTCGGTTCTCGCACCGCGTGAAGCCCAAGTTTACATGGTCCGCTATGCTGGGGTCGGGTACTTGTTGCACATTGATCGTCTGCGTTGTGGAATCTGCGCAAGGGTTCGGCGGGCTTTTTTTGATCACCAACTTCACAGTGAAAGTGGCCATCCCATTGCCCAGTGACTGGTACTGGTGCTGCGGCTGCGCAAGGTTGGAAGTGTCTCCATTTCCAAAGTACCACTTGTACTTGATACCAGGACTTGTGTTGTCAGCCTGGAAAGTGACCAATCCGCAAATGTTGCTTTTTATGGTAAACGTGGCCTTGCAATTCTGCGCTGCCACCCGTACACTGCAAAAAACGAAGAGCGCCGTCAGTGACAGCACGACAATATTTTTCATGGAAAAAACCAATTTTATTTGAAAAAGAAAGAGCACCAGTTCGATGGGGAGGTGCCTAAGAAGGGTTGATATCCTCCTCAAAAGAAATTATTGCAGTCCTGTATCCGCCGCATATTCTCCCGCTTCCAGCGCTCACTCGGAGAGCCTTTGCAGGCGATGTGCTGGCCAGTAAGCACCATTCGGAAATTCACTTCAAAAGCCCCGCCGCCCCGGGTCGAAAGCCCCTTCACATTGAAGTCGTAACTGCCGCCCACGATGTAGTGGTAGCCTGCTTCGTCGGTAAAATCGAGCCCGGAGGTCACCACGAGCGCATTGGTGTTGTTGCGGTTGCTCCCGAATTTTTGGTGTTGGAGTAGCATCCCGAAATAGAGCGGGCTAGGCGTTTGCACATACATCCCATAGGTGAGCAGTTGGGTACGCCCCTGATTGAGCACAGCACTGGATTCGCCTTGCCATTCGTACTTGAAGTTGGGGAGGAAGAAAAACTTGCGGAATGTGTGTCGCCCCGATTTACGTTGGTAGGGCGCCATCGGAATCTCGCCTGCCGCATGAATGGTCCAGCGGCGCGGCACAATACTTTCAATGTTGTAGAACGACTGATCAGGCCGCAGCAAATGGCTCACCGCAAAACCTACCATCGTTCGAATGGGCGTTTTTTTATACCGCGGATGCTCGTATTCCTGCCGCCAGGCGATGCCCGCATCGAAGTCGGGATAGCCGACCTGATCCAAACCCATCTGAGCCGCGGTACCCCGCACCACACCGTACACAGGATCAAGCTGATCCGAAAAAACCAGTTTACTCCAATCAAGGCTACGCTGGACATAGCCAGCCTTCATCCCGATGTGAATATTGCTGCTTTTCGTGCCGATGATGTACGCGTAATGCAATCCAAAACCGATAGTCTGAAAGCCCGCTTCACCCGCCCGATCATAAAAACCGGAAGCAGCAAAAGCACTGCCCAGACAAGGCTCCTGCAACTCCACTGAAGCGCTGGCCGTATTGAACGCGCCCGACACACCCGGCCATTGATTGCGGTAACTGACATTGAACGCCGTACCGGCGTCCAGTCCCACCAGCGCAGGATTCAGGTAAATACGATTGATGTAAAACTGGGAAAAAGTAGGATCCTGCGCAGCCAAAGGCGAGCACACCAGCAATACCGCCAGCGTCCCGAAGGGGAGTAAGATTTTAAACATTTGGAATGTAGTGTGTTAAATCGTTAACAGATGTACTATGTCAGGATTAAAAAGCAAACCAGGTTCTGGTATTAAAAACCACGTCAAAAAATCCAGCGAGACAGCATCTCGTCAAGGAAAAATCTGCACAAAATTCGTCACATCTTTTGGCCTCAGCAATACTCATTTATGAGTAGCCCGCCCCCTCATTGACCTCGCTGACCACATTCAAGGAATTGACCACATTTCAAAGCATCCCTCTTTGCATCAGCCGGATCGCCAACTCCAGCGTGTTTTTCATGCCAGTCCTGCGCAACAGGTTGCGACGGTGTGTATCTACGGTGTTTTTGGAAATCTCCAGTTGAATGGCGATTTGTTTGCTGGACAAGCCTTTGGCAAGCAGCCGGACAATCTCTTTTTCGCGGCTGGAAATCCGAATATCCGCCTCCGGCTCCAAAATAGTATCCGGATGGGTGCTCAGCGCGTAGAAGGAAGGCTCGCCTTGTATACCGATAAAGGAGATACGGTTATCGGGCAAAGGGTTCAGAAAACTGATGTCGGTGTGTACGGACAGTACATGATGGATCCGGCCTTCCTCGGTCGTTTGAAGCGCAATGCTTTGGTGGAGGATATGCTTCCACCCACCTTTGGAATCGCTGATCCGGAAGGTGTAACTCGACTTGTAAAACGGGATTTTTTCAGGGGGGATGCGGTTGTAAAAAAACTCGATCGCAGCACTTTCCTTCAGTTGTATCTGGGTCGCATCTTCGGGATGCATCTTTGCAAAAATAAATTCGAAACTAAAATCTTCCGGTTTGCACCCCAGGATTTCTTCCACCGTCGGATGAATATATTCGATCTGAATGCCAAAGAAATTGAGGATAAAAAAATAATGCTCCCCGGCGTTGAAAATGGTAGCAACAAGGTCTGACACGTTTTCAAAAGGAAGGCCCCGGTTCTTGGGAATCTTCATGGATTCTGTCCAAACAGAGAGAACAGATTGCAGATGGTGGGTTCCGTCTATGGAAGTTTCGGAAGCGGGTAATACTTTTTGCATTTGGACTACAGTCTATTTGAGTGGTTGACAGATACTTGACGGATTAAAAAGCGCAACATAAACCGGTTGAATCCATACTGGGCCAAAGATCAAAAAGCACTCGAACGATCCCGCTATTTTTCCATACCATTTTTAACATAAGGAACGCGGCACCAATAACTTAGTCATTTTAGGTCAACCATTTTTTCATCAGACAACACTATTTTTCTGCGAATAGTGGGGCTATTTAAAGAAAAATAGCGGCCGTATGATGGAACAAAGGGTGGC
>Ga0209181_10001998_pt1 | contig 34071 bp, 26 predicted proteins | sample MAT05_FD_187208 | JGI IMG/M metagenome (GOLD analysis project Ga0209181, IMG submission 187208) | Freshwater microbial communities from Lake Fryxell liftoff mats and glacier meltwater in Antarctica - MAT-05 (SPAdes) (version 2) | ecosystem: Environmental > Aquatic > Freshwater > Ice > Liftoff... | reverse complement strand
GTAGGTGGCGCCGGCATACCCCATGAAAGGCGTGCCTGTCGCGCGACGAATGATGGCGCCGGGAAAACTGGCCGGGATGTAGGTCGGCCGCGGGCCGTGGCCACCGCCGGTTTCCGCCAGGTACATCCGTTCGTTGTAGCTGCCGAACATGACGAGCGGCGTCTTCTCGTGCACGAGTTTGCGCACGCTCTCGTTGTCGGTCTTGTTGCCCGCCGTCCGCGACACCGCAAAGTTGCAGGGCAGGCCCATCTCTTCTTCGAGGAAGTGGCGGATGCCGCGCGCATAGGTTTCGCCGGCCACCACCGCAAAGCTCGCGGTGCCGAAGAAGTCTTGCGTGACGCTGCGCCACAAGTCCCAGATCGGCTTGATGGTGGTGTGCTTCTCGCGCTGGATGAAGGGCTCGGGGTCGAGGTTCAGCAAGCGGCCGAGTTCACGCAGGAACGCTGTCGTGCTGTGCAGGCCGATGGGCGCCTGCAGGTAAGGACGCTCCAGCGCCTCGCACAACATGCGGCCGTACTCGCGGTACATGCAGATGTTGACGTCGGCTTCGACCAGGCGCGAGACGTCGGCCAGGTGGCTGCCCAACGGAAACACCATGTTCACTTCGGCGCCGATGCCTTGCACCAGCCGGCGGATCTCGGCCAGGTCGCTGGGCATGTTGAAGGTGCCGTAGCAGGGGCCGATCAGGTTCACGCGTGGCTTCTCACCGGCCGGCCGTTGCTCGAACGGAATTCTTTGCGGTACCTTGCGCAGACCGTATTGCGTCCACAGCCAGTACATCGCGCGGTTGGCGCATTGCCACTGGTCTTCGTCGATGGTGCGCGGCAGGAAGCGCTGGATCGTCGTGCCTTCTGGCGTGACGCCGCCGCCGATCATCTCGGCGATGGAACCCGTGACCACCACGCTCGGCAGATCGGGGTCGAGCGCGGCATGGGCGCGCTTCATCGCGCCTTCGGTGCCTTCACGGCCCAGCTGTTCTTCGGCCAGACCCGTCACGACGATGGGCAACTCGTGCGGCGGCAATGCGTCGGTGTAATGCAGAACCGAGGTGACCGGCAGGTTCTCACAACCCACCGGGCCGTCGATGATGACCTGCAGGCCCTTGATGGCGGTGAACACATACACCGCGCCCCAATAACCGCCTGCCCGGTCATGGTCGATGACGTAATTGAGCTTCGGTGCCTTGATGTCGGCCATCACATCATCTCCTCGGCCTTGCGCTTCTTGATCAGTTTGATGACCTGGCGCTTGGTTTCGGCGCGGAACTCAGGCCGTTCGACGGGAACACCTTCCCACACACCCGACTTGTCGCCGTGGCCGACGTCATCGAAGAACTCGCGCATCTGCAGAAAACGCGCCTTGTTCGCAATGGCGGCATTCACCACCTGCGCCAGGCTGCCGGCACCGGCCGGGCCCATCAACGGTCGAGCCGAAATCAGGTTGGTGAAGTACAGGCCAGGAATCGTGGCCTGCTTGGCCGCCTGCACCACGGGGGTGGTGCCGATGGCCAGGTCGGGCTTGAACTCGCGCACGGCGGCGATGTCTTGTTCCAGCGTGGCGCGGTACTGCACGTGCACACCGCGGGCCTGCAGCCATTCCATGTCGGGCTCGCTCCAGGGCGTCTTCGGGCAGGCGCTGCCGACGTATCGCACATCGGCGCCGCTCTCGATGAGCAAGCGCGCCACCAGCAGTTCGCTGCCTTCGTAGCCGCTGACTGTGATGCGACCCTTGATCGGCGTCTTGCCCAAGACCATCTTGATGACGGGCAGGAAGCGGTTCTTCGCCGCGTCGATCTGTGCCTGGCCGACGTTGCAGGCCCGGCCGATGGCTTGCAGCCAGGCTTCGGTGCCGTCGTGGCCCACCGGGGCCGAGGCCACCACGGGGCGGCCGGCGGTGACGAACTCACGCACGCTGGCCGTGTAGAACGGGTGGATGGCGGCCACCGCCGCGCAATCGAGCGCGGCATACAGCTCGCGCCATTCACGCGTGGGCACCACTGGGCCGGCGGCCAGGCCCATCGGTTCGAGCATGGCGCCGATGATCACGGGGTCGGCCGGGAACATCTCACCCAGCAGCGTGACGGTGGGCTTTTCACTCACGCCGTTGCGCGGTGCCGTCACGGGCCCGGCTTCTGCTTCGGTGCGCGCGTACTTCAGCATCGCGCCTGCGAGCACGTCTTTCGCTTCGGCGTGCGTAGGCACGCCAAAACCCGGTACGTCGATGCCGATGATGCGCACGCCGTTGATGGCCTTGGGCAGCAGCTGCAGCGGCACGCCGCTGGCCGTGGGCACGCACAGGTTGATGATGACGATGCTGTCGTACTTGGCCGGGTCGGCCTCGCTGTGCACGGTGTCGCGGATGTCCTCGAACAGCTTGCCGGTGACCAGGCTTTCGCTGTTGAAGGGGACATAGCCGACGCTGCGGCGTGCGCCGTAGAAGTGGCTGGTGAAGGTCAGGCCGTAGACGCAGCAGGCGCTGCCGCTCAGGATGGTGTGCGTGCGGCGCATGCGCAAACCCACGCGCAGCGAGCCGAAGGCCGGGCACATGCTCTGCGGCTGTTCATGCGCACCCGCACCTTCGGGCAGCGGGTAGTCGCGGGCGTATTGCGCCAGCACTTCGCTCTTGCCGGCGGTCTTGGCCGCGTCGAGCATGGCTTCCTTGCCGGAATGGCAGCCGTGGCCGTCGCCTTCCAGCGCGGCGGGAACAGGGAGGTCGTTGGCACCCATGCTGCTCATCCCGTCAGGCGGCGTCGTAGACGACTTCGAGCGTAGGCTTCACGATTTCGTGCTTGCCCACCATGTCGAAGATCGTCGCCGGCTCCATCTTGAAGTCACGGCCCGTGACCTCGGCGCTGAACAGGCCCAGCAGCTGGTCTTGTGTCTGCGGGCGCGGGCGCACCGGCGGCGCGATGGCGACGTTGGTGGCCAGCTCTTCGAAGAGCGGCGCCCACTGCGTGCCGGGGCGGCCGATGATTTCGTAGCTGGCGCTCTTGCGCCGGATGTCGTCGTTGGCCGGGATGGTGGCCAACACCGGGATGCCGGCGGCTTCGGCGAACTTCTTGGCCTCGCCCGTGCCGTCGTCGCGGTTGATCACCACGCCGGCCACGCCGACGTTGCCGCCGAGCTTGCGGAAGTACTCCACCGCGCTGCACACGTTGTTGGCGACGTACAGGCTCTGCAGGTCGTTGCTGGCCACGACGATGACCTTCTGGCACATGTCGCGCGCAATCGGCAGGCCGAAGCCACCGCAGACCACGTCGCCCAGGAAGTCGAGCAGCACGAAGTCGAAGCCCCAGTCGTGGAAGCCGAGTTTCTCGAGCGTCTCGAAGCCGTGGATGATGCCGCGCCCGCCGCAGCCGCGGCCGACTTCGGGCCCGCCGAGTTCCATCGCGTAGACACCGTCGCGCTTGAAGCAGACGTCACCAATCGCGACGGCTTCGCCGGCCAGCTTTTTCTTGGAGCTCGTCTCAATGATCGTGGGGCAGGCCTTGCCGCCGAACAGCAGGCTGGTGGTGTCGCTCTTCGGGTCGCAGCCGATGAGCAGCACCTTCTTGCCCTGCTGCGCCATCATGTAGCTCAGGTTGGCCAGCGTGAAACTCTTGCCGATGCCGCCCTTGCCGTAGATGGCGATGATCTGCGTTTCCTTGGTCACCGGGCCGGTGTGCACCTTGTCGGGTTCGATGGCTGCTTCTGCGAGCAATTGCTCGCGGGCCATGAATTTGACGGTGGCCGTGGCGGGGATTGTGTTACTGCTCATTGCATTTCTCTCCAGTCAAGAACCATCTTCAGACAGGCTGCATCGCCAAAGGCGGTGCGGTAGGCATCGGCGGCGTGGCTGGCCACGTCGTCGTGTGTGATCAAGCCGGCCAGTGACAGGCGGCCGCTTTCGGTGAGTTCCTTCACAGCCAGCATGTCGGCGCGCTGCCATTCGGCAGCGGTGCGGATGCTGGCTTCGCGCATGAAGGCGGGCGCGAAGTTGAACGACAGCGGCTCGCTGTAGAAGCCGGCCAGCACCACTTCGCCGCCATGGGCCAGGCGGGCGAGGGCCTTGTCGAGAATTTCGCAGTCACCGCTGACGTCGTAGATGGCGCGGTAGTCGCGCCTCGTGTCGTCGGCCGGTGACATCACCTCGTAGCCTTCGCCGCCGGTGCTGCGTGCGGGGTTCGGCTCCCACACCGTGGGTGGCTCGAAGCCTGCGGCCACCACCATGCGCGCCAGCAGCCGGCCCAGCACGCCGTGGCCGACGATGAGGTCGGGTGCCACGCACGGGGCGTGTTTGCCGCCGCGAGCGACGGTGTGATACGCGGTGGCTGCAAGTGCCAGCAACACGGCCTCGCGGCCCAGGGTCTCAGTCAGCGGGATCACCGCGGTATCGGCCACCACCAGCTTCGAGGCTGCGCCGCCGGACAGGCCGCGCACTTCGCCGTAGCAGCGCGCGCCGGGAACGAAGACGCGGCTGCCGACCTGGTGCTTGGCCAGCGGCCCGGCGGCCACGATGCGGCCCACCGATTCACAGCCCGGCACCAGCGGGTAGCCCATGCCGGGGAAGGCGGGCATGCGGCCGTTCCAGAGCAGGCGTTCGGTGCCGGTGGAGATGCCGCTGAAGTCGATGTCGACCACCACGTCGAGTTCACCCGGTTCAGTGAGCGGCAGCGTGCTGAGCTTCAGGTGTTCTGGCTGTTCCAGAACGACGGCAGTGGTCTTCATGCAAAACCTCCGGGGCAAGCGCGGTGCAGCGGGGAGACGGGAATCGCGCTTGCGGGCATGGGGTCGGGCTGAGGTGCAGGGCGGAAACTTGGGAATGCCGGCTTGGTGGTGCCGGCTTGATATGGACGGCTCGGGTCTGCAGGAGCGCCGTTCTCGGGAATCTCTCGGCGTCTGAATGTCATCTTAGGCTGACGTCTAAAAGTGTCAAGCGGGATTTACGCTTTTAGTGTGCGCCAAACTGCCTGTCAGGGTTTGCGAGCAACCAGCACGCTGACCTGCAAAGGGATGGGCGTGGCCAGTTCGCGCACTCGCTCGAAGCCGGCGGCCTGCACCAGGCGCGTCAGTTCGGCGGCGCTGCGCGAGCGCCCGCCCTGCATCGCCAGCAGGTAGAAGTTGAAGTAGGCGTCGCCCATGCGGCGGGCGCCGCTGGCGCCGGCCATGGGCTCGGCCAGCAGCAGCGTGCCGCCCGGCGGCAAGGCTGCATAGACGGCAGCCAGGATGGTGGCGGCGCGCTCGTCGGGGTGGTCGTAGATGACGCGGATGAGCGAGGCCACGTCGGCGCCGCCGGGCAAGGCGTCGCGCGTGAAGTCGCCGCCCGACACGCTGGCGCGCTGCGTCACGCCGGCGGCAGCGAAGTTCTGCTGCGCCACAGGCACCACGCCGGGCAGGTCGAACAGCTTCAGCTGCAGCGTGGCCGAGCGGCGCGCGGCGGCGAGCAGAAAGCGCCCCTGGCCACCGCCCACGTCGAGCAGGCAGCGGTGCTGGCCGATGTCGTAAGCGTCCAGCACCTCGTCGGCCACCAGGGGCTGCGAAGCGCTCATCAGCGCGGAATATTCATTCACCGCTTCCGGCGGCAGTTCACCCGGCGCGGCGCTGCTGGCGTAGGCCCAGTAACGGCTGAGCGCCGGCGCGGTGCCGCCCTTCAGCAGCGCCACGGGGTCGCTGAGGTCGCCGTAGAGCACGGCGTGGTGTTCCACCATCGCCGAGACGGCTTCGTTGGCCACCATCGGGGCACCCAGCCGGCCCAGGCCATAGCGCACCTGACCGCGGCTCTTGCGCCGGTCCACCAGTTCCAGCGCCACGGCGGCGGCCAGCAGGCGCTCGGTGCCCTCGGCAGGCAGGTCCAGCACGCGTTGCAGTTCAGCCGCTGTCAGCGGGCCCGCAGCCAGATGGTCGAACAGCCGCAGGCGCACGCAGGCCAGCAGCACCTGTGAATAGACGAAGCCGGCCACGAGATCGAACAGCGAACGTGCGCGACGGCGCGCGACGGGCCGCATCCACCAGCTGCGCGCGGCGCGGCGCTGAAAGCCGGGGCTCGTGAGCACGCCGTCGCGCCAGGCCTGCCAGCCCTCGAGCAGGCGTTCACGCCAGGTGGCCGGCCTCGTGCTGGGGGTTGCAGCGTTGGCGTTGGGCAGACGGGCTTCCAGCATGCGGGGTGCCCGCTTCAAGCGGCCAGGGCCAGCGTGCGCACCGTGGCCTCAGGCACCAGGCGTTCAGATTCAGCGCGCACCAGCGCGCGCAGTGCCGAAGCGCCCTTGCACGGCGGGATGGCGCCCACGGCGCGCGCCAGCAGTGCGTCGAAATGGCCGATGGCGCCGGAAAGGCCCATTTCGGTGGCCGAACTCGGCCGGCACAAGGCGATGTCCTGCCCCGATGGCTTGCCCAGCAGCGCGGTGGACATCGCCACATCGCGAATGTCGTCGGCCACCTGATAAGCCTCACCGAGAAAAAGGCCGAAGGACTGCCAGCGTTCCGGGTTGGCACCGGCGGCCAGTGCGCCGGCTTCGGTGCAGGCAGAAAACAGCGAGCCCGTTTTCGCGCGGTGGTAGGCCGCCAGACCGACAAAGGGCTCACATTCCCAGGCCTGTCCGGCGACGATGCCGGTGGGCGCGCCGACACGCTGCGCCACGATGGACAGCAGCCCGGGCAGCCGCATGGGGCTGTGGCGCGCGGCTTCGGCCAGGGCCTGGAAGGCCAGCACGATGAGCGCGTCGCCCGTCAGCACCGCAATGCGCTCGCCGTAGGCCACATGCACGGCCGGCACGCCGCGGCGGGTGGTGGCGTCGTCGAAGCAGGGCAGGTCGTCGTGCACGAGCGAAGCGCAGTGCAACAGTTCGATGGCCACCGCAGCGCCGTCGGCCAGCGCGGGGTCGGCATCGCCGCAGGCCCGGGCCACCGCCAGGCACAGCTGCGGGCGGATGCGGGCACCGCCAGGGAACACCGCGTGGCGGATGGCCACTGCCAGCTTGGGCGGGCCGTTGGCGCTTTCGCCGAGGGCCAGTGCGGCGTGCAAGGCCAACTCGATTCGTGCAGCGGTGTCCATGGGCTCGATTCCTTTGTGGGGTGGGCAGGGCTCTTGCCCGAGATGCGATTCAGTCATGAATCCGAGTCGTCAACATCAGTTGTCACCCTAAGTTGTCAATCTAACTAGACAGGTTTAGGATAGGAGCATGTGTCAGAGCCGTCAACGATTCCTTGCCCGCAGCAACAGCTGCGTCTTTGTCCGGGGTGTGCGATGAGCGTATTGGCCCTCGGCATCAACCACCAAAGTGCGCCGCTGGACGTGCGCTCGCGCTTCGCCTTCCCGGCACCGCGGTTGCCCGAGGCGCTGCGCAGCCTGCGTGAACACCTGGCGCGGGCCGCGCCCGAGGCCACGCTGCTGTCCACCTGCAACCGCACCGAGCTCTATGTGGCCGCCAACGACGCGCACGACGCCGCCGAACTGGCGCGCCCTGCGCTGGAATGGCTGGCCCTGCAAGGTGGTACCAGCGGCGCGCAGTTGGCCGACCACGCCTATGTGGTGGAAGACAGCGCCGCAGCGCGCCATGCCTTCCGCGTGGCCTCGGGCCTGGACAGCATGGTGCTGGGCGAGCCGCAGATCCTGGGCCAGATCAAGCAGGCTGTGCGTGAAGCCGGCCTGGCCGGCACACTGGGCAGCACGCTGCACCAGTTGTTCCAGCGCAGCTTCTCCGTGGCCAAGGAAGTGCGCAGCGCCACTGAAATTGGTTCGCACAGTGTCAGCATGGCTGCGGCCACGGTACGCCTGGCCTCGCAGCTGTTCGAAGACTTGCACCAGCTGCGCGTGCTGCTGGTGGGTGCGGGCGAGATGATCGAACTGGTGGCTGCGCACTTCGCGAGCCAGAAACCGCATTCCATCACCATTGCCAACCGCACCCTCGAGCGCGGTGAGGCCGTGGCGGCGCGTTTCGGCGCGCTGTCGATGCGCCTGGCAGACCTGCCTGACCGTCTGCATGAATTCGACATCGTCGTCTCGTGCACCGCCAGCACGCTGCCGCTGATCGGCCTGGGCGCTGTCGAGCGTGCGCTGAAGAAGCGCCGTCAGCGCCCGATGTTCATGGTCGACATGGCCGTGCCGCGCGACATCGAGCCCGAGGTCAAGCGCCTGTCCGACGTCTATCTGTACACGGTGGACGACCTGTCGGCGCTGGTGCAGACCGCAGGCAGCAAGCGCCATGCCGCGGTGGCCAAGGCCGAAGAGATCGTCGAGGCCGGCGTGAAGGGCTTCGAGCACTGGCTGGATCAGCGCACCAGCGTGCCGCTGATCCGCGCGCTGAACCAGCAGGCCGAAGACTGGGGCGACGCCGAGTTGCGACGCGCGCGCCACCGCCTGGCGCACGGCGACGATGTCGACGCGGTGCTGCAGACCCTGGCACGCGGCCTGACCGCGAAGCTGATGCACGGCGCGCTGTCCGAGCTGCGCGCGGCCGACCACGACCACCGCGCCGAGGTGGCTTGCACCCTGTCGCGGCTGTTCCTGCGCTCAGGGGCGCGCTAGCTGCATTCAGGTCCGCGTTTGCGGCTGCTTTACGTCTGCTTTACGGCTGCTTTACGGCCGCAGCGGCAGCAGCGACAGCAGCCAGGCGGCCACGCCCTCGGGGTCTTCCTCATGGGCCAGATGGCCCAGCCGTGGCACGCGGTGCAACTGGGTCTGCGGCAGCCGCGCACGCACGCGCTCGGCGTCGGCCGGCGGAATGGTGCGGTCGCCCTCTGCCACCAGCAGCCGCAGTGGCGTTTTCAGGCGCGACAGGTCGCGTTGCAGCGCCGGCAGGTCCCACTGCGCCATCATCACGAGCGCGCCGTTCAGGTGAGCCGGGTTCTCGATCAGGCGCCGGTACAAGGCCGCGCCTTCGGCGCCGATGGTCGAGCCCGTGCTCTTCAGCACGCGGTCCAGCACCGCACCGCGGGCCACCTGCCAGGAGAAGAAATGAGGCGCCAGCGGGTTCAGCGCCAGCAGCTTGGCGGCAGGCGAGAACAGCCAGCCGGCCGGCCCGCGCAGCGGCAGCAGCGCCGCGTTCAGGCCTACCAGCGTGTGGGCGGGCAAGACTGCAGCGGCAGCCGTGTTTGGTGTCGCATGTGTCGCATGTGTTGAATGCGCAGCATGCGCGGCCTGGGCGTCACGGGCGTCACGGGCGTCCTGGGCGTCCTGGGCATTCGCGTCTTCGCGCAGCCGCATGCGCACAGCGATGGCTGCGCCGGCCGAGTGCCCGACCGTCACCGTCGGCTGCACGCCCAGTTCGCGCAGCAGCTCGCGCACTGCCCGTGCCATGCCTTCCATGCCTGCGCGGCCGATGGGCGCGGCGCCGCTGAAGCCGTGCCCCGGCAGGTCGGGTGCGACCAGGCCGACCCGTTCGGCCAAGCGCGGTGCCAGGCCGCGCCAGGTGTGCGTGGCAGCGCCCGTGCCGTGCAGCAGCAGCCAGGTCGGCGCGTCGGGCCGCGGCGGGGGCCAGTGCTGCACGTGCCAGCGCTGACCGGCCACTTCCAGAAAACGGCTGCGCTCGCGGTGCGGCCAGTCGGGGCCCAGATCGGCCCGCGTCGCGCGGCTCATCGGGCACCTTCGTGCGGTGCACTCGCGTATGAGCCCGCCGGGCGGGCGTGCGGGCTCATGCGGGCCGCGGCAACGACTGCACCGCAGCGTTCAAGGCTGCAGCGCCGGCATAGGGCAGGGCGCGGTAGGCCGCGCCCATCTCCAGCGCCAGGCGCTGTGCGGCTGCGGCCGGCTTGGCCGAGGTGTCGATGACCATCGACGTCAGCCGCGCCGCGCGCATCTGCCGCGCCACCGCGTGCGCGTCGGCCTCGGCCTGGGCCCGGCCGCCCGCGCCGTGGCGGTCGACGTTGGCGCGGCCGTCGGTCAGCAGCACCACCACCGGCGTGGCACCGCTGCGGCGCACTTGCGCGGCCAGGTGCAGCGCTGCTTCCATGCCCAGCGCCAGCGGTGTGCCGCCGCCGCCGGGCAGCGCGGCCAGGCCGCGCTTGGCGCGCACCAGCGAACGCGTCGGCGGCAACAGCAGTTCGGCGCTGCGGCCGCGGAAGGTGATGACGGCGACCTGGTCGCGGCGCACGTAGCAGTCGGCCAGCAGCAGGTTGATGGCGCCCTTGGCTTCGCCCAGCCGTTGCAGGGCTGCCGAGCCCGAGGCGTCCAGCACGAAGAGCGTGGCCGTGGCCGCGCGTTGCTGCATGCGGCTGACGCGCAGGTCGTCGGTGGACACGAGGATGCGGCCTGCCGGCTGGCCGCCACGCTCCAGCGCCGCGCGCCGGCGCACGCCCTGCCAGGGCGCCGCCGCGCGCAGCGTCTCCACCAGATGCAGGCGCTGGCCGCCGCGCGGCGCGCCGATGCGCGTGCCCACAGGCCTGCCGCCGCGTTGCGACGCCGTCAGCGCACCGACGCGCCCGCCCTGCTCGCCACCCAGGCCGTTCTGCAACTGCGCCAGCAGACCCGCAGGCAGCGCGGCCAGGGCGGCCTCGACCAAGCGGTCTTCGAGCTGCTGCGTTTCGTCTTCTGAAGGCGGCGGCGGCTCGGGCGGTGGGGTCTCGCCGTCGTCGCGTGGTGGCTCGGGCGGCTGTTCTGGGGGGTCTTCCGGGGGAACTTCGGGCGGCGGCGGCTCGGGCGGGGCCTGGTCCTCGGCCGGCGGCTGCGGCACGCGTGTCGCGCGCGGGCCCAGCACCAGGCGCGCGGCCAGCACGGCATCTTCCTCGGTCACTTCAGGGTGCCCGGCCAGCGCGGCGACGGCGCGCGCCGCGCGCAATGCCAGCAGGCTGGCGCGCAGCGAGGCCACGCCCAGTTGCACGGCGGTGCCGCACAGCGCCTGCAGCGTCGGCTCGTCGACAAGCACCTGCGGCAGGCGCTGGCGCGCAGCGACGATGTCGTCAGCGCTCGCCGCGCTTTCGCCGGCATCGCGCTGCGACAACGCGCGCAGGTCGGTGATGAAGGCCAGCCGGTCGACCAGCGTGGCAGCCAGCGGTTCGTCGTCTTCACCGCCTTCGTCGCCAGCCACGAGGCCGAAGCGCGCCGGCCAGCGGTGGCTGAGGCCGTCGCGTTCGAAGCTGACCTCGGCGCTGTCCAGCACACGCGCCAGGCGGCCCGCCGTGGCGGCCGACAGGCGCTCGGCCATCGGCACCAGCACCACGCCGCCATGCGCTTCGGCCAGCAGGCCGCGCTGCGCCACCGGCCGCCCACTGGCCAGCGTGGCCGACAGGTCCAGGCCACCCAGCAGCCGCTCGTCGGCGATGTGCCCGGGCATGCGGCGCAGCGGCTCATAGGCCGGCAGCAGCGCGCGCAGGCCGGCCAGCCAGTGGTCGCGCACCGGGCCGGCGCCGGCTTGCAGCTGCACGCCGCCCAGGCCGTGCGGGTCGACCGCCAGCAGCGCCATCGCCCACGCTGCATTGCCCCAGGCCTGCAGGCCGGCCAGGCCGCTGTCGGCTGCCGGCAGTAGCTCCGCCGAGTCTGCCGAGGCCGCCGAGGCCGCCGAGACTGCCGAGGCGGCATCCGCCGCCAGCGCAGCGCCCGCACTACCTTCCGGGCTGGCGGCCGGGTTCACGCGCCGAAGAGTTCGGTCAGCACGCGCTCGACGCGCACGCTGGCGTCGGTGTCGTCCAGCGGGTCGCGGCGCAGGCGGTGGCGCAGCGCCGGCTTGGCGATGCGGCGGATCTGGCTGTCGCCGACCTCCGGCGCGCCGTCCAGCGCCGCCAGGGCACGCGCGGCGCGAATCACCGTCAGCTCGCCGCGCAGACCATCGGTGCCCAGGCCCATGCACAACTGCGCCGCGCGTTCCAGCGCGCTGTCGGGCACCTTCACCTCGGCCAGATGCTTGCGTGCCGAGACGATGCGCGCACGCGCCCTGTCGTCTTCCTTGCGCCAGCGTTCGATGAAGGCGGCGCTGTCCTGCTCGAAGCTGTCGCGCCGGCGCACCACCTCCACGCGCGAAGCGATGTCTTGCGGCGTACGCACCTCCACCGCCAGGCCGAAGCGGTCGAGCAGCTGCGGGCGCAGTTCGCCTTCTTCCGGGTTGCCGCTGCCGACCAGAACAAAACGCGCCGGGTGGCGAACGCTCAGGCCCTCGCGTTCGACCACGTTCTCGCCCGACGCGGCGACATCGATCAGCAGATCGACCAGATGATCTTCCAGCAGGTTCACCTCGTCGATATACAAGAAGCCGCGGTGCGCGCGCGCCAGCAGGCCGGGCTCGAAGGCCTTGATGCCGGCCGTCAGCGCCTTCTCCAGGTCGAGCGCACCGACGACGCGGTCTTCCGTGGCGCCCAGCGGCAGGTCGACCACCGGCACCGGCACGAGGTGCGTCTTCGGCTTGCCGGCCTTCAGGGTGGGGCACTGCTCGCAGCTCGACGAGGTATCGGCCGGGTCGCAGGCGTAGCGGCAGCCCACCACCGCCTTCATCTTCGGCAGCAGCGCGGCCAGTGCGCGCACCGCCGTGCTCTTGCCGGTGCCACGGTCGCCGAAGACCAGCACGCCGCCGATGCGCGGGTCGACCGCGGCGCACAGGATGGCGAGCTTCATCTCGTCCTGGCCGACGATGGCGGAAAAAGGAAAGTACGACGTTGCCATTCGATGTCAGTGCACTTCTGAAGTTTGTCTTTCACCAGCGGCGATGCGGCGCCGTGCGCGCCGCACGGCGAGCAGCACCGCCGCAGCAGCCACGGGGATGGCGATGCCGGTGACGAGGTCGGGGTCGACGCGCAGGCCGCCGGCCTTGAAGGCCTTGGCGAGGTAACCCACGAGCCCTGCGACGTAGTAGCAGATGGCGGCCACCGACAGGCCTTCCACCGTCTGCTGCAACCGCAGCTGCAGCTTGGCTCGGCGGTCCATGCTGGCCAGCAAGGAACGATTCTGGCGTTGGCGCGTGATGTCGACGCGCGTGCTCAGCAGGCTGCTGGCCTGCGCCACCCGTTCAGAGAGGTCGTGCAGGCGCTGCGAAACGGTGGTGCAGGTGTCCACCGCAGGCGTGAAGCGGCGCGACATGAACTCGTCGATGGTCGGCACGCCGGGCAGTCGCTTCTCGCGCAGTTCGCCGATGCGGCGCATCACCAGTCCGAAATACGCACGGCAGGCGCCGAAGCGAAAGCTGCTGGCCGATAGGCCGCTTTCCACTTCGGCGGCCAGGCGCGTCAGTTCGTGCAGCAGCTGTTCGTCGTCGCCCTGCCCGCGCGCGATGCCGTCGGTCAGCGTGGCCAGCGCGGTCTCTATTTCGACGATGCGCGGGCTCTGGCGCCGCGCGATGGGCAGCGCCAGCAAGGCCAGCATGCGGTAGGCCTCGATCTCGAACAGGCGCTGCAAGGTGCGGCCGGCCTGGCGCGCGGTGAGCGAGCGGTCGACCAGCACGAAGCGTGAGCAGCCGTCGTGCAGCCGGAAGTCGGTGAAGACACGCGCGGCGCCCTCTGCGATTTCGGCGCCGATGACGGTATTGCTGCCGAATGCGTGGTCCAGCAGTTCGCTCAGGTGATCTTCCTCAGGCGCCGACAGCAGCATGGCATGCACCGCGGCCACGGTGGCGCCGGGCAGGCCCGCCAGCCAGCCGTCGGGCAGCAGCGCGGCGGCGACGGTCTGAAAGGGCGTCTCGCCGACGCCGTCGGCAACGATGGTCAGGCCCGAGAACTCGCCGTGCCGTTCCCACTTCAGGCGGAATTCGCCGCCCGGGCTGTGGAAGGCGGCGCGGAAGTGCGAAACACCCAGGGCGGGCGGGTCGATATTCAGCCGGTCGCACAGCGCAGTGATGTGGGCGAGTTCGCGGCCGCGCTGATCGGGTTCGACCAGCAGAGCCACGTAGCTGGCGCGGGCCGGCGCCTGGATGGCTTCCGGCGGGCGGGCATGAACTTCATCGGCCAGCGGGGCCCGCAGCGCGTGATCCGGCGGAAACATCGACATCGGTGGAAGGAACGGTACGGAATCTGCGCGCGAAGGAGAGGGCAGTATGTCACGCCCACTGGACACTCGGCCCGGCACTCTGCGCGGGCGGCTGGCGTTGGCTGTGCACCGATATGGCCCCTGGCGCGTTAGGGCTGTGGCAGCGCCGCACCGTGGTGCCGCCATGGCCAGCCCGGGGCCCACGCCCATTCATCCCCTTTTCCATTCACGGAGCCCTCCACATGTCCCGTACCACCCGCCGCGTTTTCCTGATGTCCATCGCTGCCGCCGGGCCGCTGCTCGCCGGCACTGTCACCGCACGGGCCGCGCAGGCCGCGCAGGGCGCGCCCAAGCTCGACGAGAAGGACCCGGTAGCCGCCTCGCTCGGCTACGTGGCCGACACCGCCAAGGCCGATGCGAAGAAGTACCCCAAACACACCAAGGACCAGAAGTGCGCCAACTGCGTGCTCTACCAGGGCAAGGCAGGGGACGCTGCCGGCAACTGCCCCATCTTCTCCGGCAAGCAGGTGGCTGCGGCGGGCTGGTGTTCCAGCTGGGTGAAGAAGGCCTGACGTATTTGCAGGCGCCGCTCGCGGCGCCTGGCTGCCCCGTTCACGCCAGCACAGGATAGGCAGCAGCAAGCTGGGACAGGCGGACTCCGGGGGGCACCAGCAGGCACCAGCAGGCAGGCGCCGCTGCTAAGCTCCCAGCCCATGTTCACCGGCATCGTTCAAGGCATCGCCACCGTTCGCAGCATCACCGACCGGCCCGGGCTGCGCAGTTTCACGCTGTCGTTTCCACCGGGCTTCTGTGACGGCCCGGGCGGTGGCCTGGGCGACGGCCTGGGCCCTTCCCTGGCCAATACCCTGGCCAATACCCTGGCCAATACCCTGGCCAATACCCTGGCCATCGGCGCCAGTGTCGCGGTGGACGGCGTCTGCCTCACCGTCACTTCACTGCCGGGCGCTGACGCCGCCAGCTTCGACGTCATGCAGCAGAGCCTGTCGCTCAGCACGCTGGGCGGCCTGCGTGAAGGCAGCCGCATCAACGTGGAACGCGCCGCAAGAGACGGCGCCGAGATCGGCGGCCACCCGCTCAGCGGCCACGTCGACTTCATCGCGACTGTCGCCGAGGTGCGCCGGCCCGAAAACAACCATGTGCTGAAGATCGCCGTGCCGGCGCCATGGATGCGCTACATCTTCGCCAAGGGCTACATCGCGGTGAATGGCGCCAGCCTCACCGTGGCCGAGGCGCAGCGCCAGGCCGACGGCAGCGGCAGCTTCGAGGTCTGGCTGATCCCGGAGTCGCTGCGCATGACGACCTTCGGCGAGAAGGCCGAAGGCGCGCAATTGCACATCGAAATCGAACGCCAGACGCAGGTCTTCGTCGACACCGTGCGCGCCGCCATCGACGAACGCCTGGGCCCGCTGTTGCCGGCGTTGCAAAGGCTGCTGGCCGAACAAGGCAGCAGCGTGGACGAACTGGCGCGCCCGGCGGCGCTGCCGCGAGCGTCATGAGCCCGCGCGCTTCAGAACACGGCGTGCTCGCCGCGTTCGTTCTTCACCTCGCCGCTGAGCAGGCCGCGGTAGTGGCCCAGCAGCGTTTGCGTGCCGTGTGAAGGCGTGGCGGCCGCGTCGTAGCGGCCGGCGGCGGCGTCCCACACCAGCATCGACTCGGTGGCGTAGTAGCGGCCGATGCGCGCCAGTTCGGCCTTGTCGGCCAGCTTCGGCACCACGCGGCCGAGTGTCGACAGCACCGAGACGATCACGTCCAGCAGCGCCACCGGCACCCGCTTGAAGCGCGGCGGCTGGCCCAACATCTGAAAGAGCGCTTCGCCTTGCTGCTGCGGCGTGATGGCGTCGCCTGGACCGCCGATGGGCAGCACGCGGTGGTGGCGCGTGGGGTCGTTCAGGCAGCCGGCGATGAAGTCACCGAGGTCGTCGTCGCTGATGGGCTTGCAGGCAGTGAGCGTGCCGTCGCCGAAGACGAGAAAGGGCTTGCCCTTCTTCACGCGGTCGAGTTGGCCCGACAGCGACTTGAAAAACGCCGTGGCGCGCACGATCGACCAGGTCAGGCCCGAAGCCATCAGTTCCTTCTCGAAGGCCAGCTTCGCGTGCTGGAACGCGAGCAGCGGCTTCTGCACACAGATGGCCGACAGCAGCACCGCGTGCGTGGCGCCCGCGGCCTTTACGGCGTTCAGCGCGTGCAGCTGGGCCTGATGGTCGATGGCCCAGGCGTCTTTCGGCGTGCCGGTGCGCGAGGCCAGGCAAGACACCAGCGCGTCGAAGTGTTCGCCGCGCAGGCCGTCACGCGCCAGCGACGCCGGATCGGTGACCTCGCCGGTGCGCACGGTGGCGCCGGGGAAAAGCCGGGTGCTGTCTTCGGCCGCTTTGTCTTTAACCGCGCCATCTTTGGACGCGCTGTGTTTGGACGCGCTGTGTTTGGCAGTTCCTGGGCGCACGAAACACACCACCTCGTGGCCCTGGCGCAGCAGCGCGCGCACGGTGGCGCGGCCGATGGTGCCGGTGGCACCGATCATGAAGACACGCACGGGGCTCAGGCCCGCCAGTCGATCATCATCTTCAGGCACTGCGGGTCGCCGAACGCCACCTTGTAGGCCTCTTGTGCCTGGCCCGGGTTCATCGTGTGCGTGATCAAACCGTCCAGCGACAGCCGGCCCTGTTCCACCAGCGCCGTCACCGCCAGCAGGTCGTGCTTCTTCCACTGCGCGGCGATGCGCAGCGTGGCTTCGCGCATGAAGGCCGGTGCGAAGGCGAAGCTGAGGTCGTGCTTATAGAAGCCCGCCAGCACCACCTCGCCACCGGGGGCCAGACGCATGATCAGGTTGTTCAGGATGCTGCCGTCGCCACTGACGTCGTACACAGCCTGGTAGTTCTTGCGCGTGTCTTCGTCGGGGTGGATGCAGGCATAACCTTCAGCACCCTCGCGGCGCACGGGCTGTGTTTCCCACACTGTCGGTGCCGGCCAGCCCAGCGCCAGGCAGATGCGGGCCAGCAGCCGCCCCATCACGCCGTGCCCGACGATGAGGTCGGGCGGCACCATGGGCTGCTTGGCGCCACCCATCGCCACCGTGTGATAACAAGTGGCGGCCAGCGCCAGCAGCACGGCCTTCGGGCCCAGTTCGGGCGCCACCACGACCACGCGGTCGTGCGCCACGATCAGGTGCGAACCGGCGCCGCCGAAGATGTTGCGCACGCCCTGGAAGCTGTAGGAACCGGGGATGAAGACGTGGCTGCCGACGGCCACTTCGGCCTTCGGGCCGGCGCGCACCACGGTGCCCACGGTCTCGTAGCCGGGCACCAGCGGGTATCCCAGGCCGGGGAAGGGTGGCATGGTGCCGTCCCACAGCAGGCGTTCGGTGCCGGTGCTGATGCCGCTGTGGCTGACCGCCACCTCGAGGTCGGCGTCGTCGAAGGCTTTCAATTCCAGGGTCTGCACGGAAAGCGTCTGCGGGGCGTCGAAGACGATGGCCTGGGCTTGGGTGGTGGTCATGGGCGAGTACAGCAAGTGGGTTGGGGAGAGGTTCGGGGTTGATGCGATGCTAGTGCCCGCAGGGGCCGGGCCAGAATCAGGGGATGTCTGAGTTCCCTGCGTCGACTTCTTCTCCACCTTCCATCCCGTCCTCCATGCAGCCTTCCCCCACACCCGCCAACGCCCCCACCGTCATCGTCACCGGCGCCTCCTCGGGCGTCGGCCTTTACGCCGCGAAATCACTGGCCGAGCGCGGCTGGTTCGTCGTGATGGCCTGCCGCGACCTGGAAAAGGCCGCGAAGGCCGCGCAGGCGCTGGGCATCCCGGCTTCGCAGCACGTCATCCTGGAAATCGACCTTGGCGTGCAAGACAGCGTGCACCGCTTCGTCGACAGCTTCCGGCAGCTCAACCGGCCGCTGAACGTGCTGTTGAACAACGCCGCCGTCTACCTGCCGCGGCTGAAGGCGCCGCAGCGTTCGCCCGAGGGCTACGAGATCAGTGTGGCCACCAACCACTTCGGCCACTTCCTGCTGAGCCTGCTGCTGATGCAAGACCTGAAGCGCGCCGGCGGTGCGCGGCCGGGCGAACCGGCGCGGCTCATCACGCTCGGTACCGTGACGGCCAATTCCGAGGAATTCGGCGGCAAGGTGCCCATTCCCGCGCCGGCCGATCTCGGCAACCTGGCCGGCCTGGAGGCCGGCTTCAAGGCCCCGGTGGCCATGATCGACGGCAAGCCCTTCAAGCCCGGCAAGGCCTACAAGGACAGCAAGCTGTGCAACATGATCATGAGCCGCGAACTGCACCGCCGCTACCACGCCGGCACCGGCATCGTCTTCAACACGCTGTACCCCGGCTGCGTGGCCGACACGGCGCTGTTCCGCGACACGCCCAAGGCGTTTCAAACAATCTTCCCGTGGTTCCAGAAGAACATCACCAAGGGCTACGTGACCCAGGCGCTGGCCGGTGACCGCGTGGCGCAGGTGGTGGCTGATGCGGCCTTCGCGCAGTCGGGCGTGCACTGGAGCTGGGGCAACCGCCAGAAGGAAGGCCGGCAGGCGTTTGCGCAGCCGTTGTCGGCCCGGGCCAGCGACGACGCGCGGAACAGCCGGCTGTGGGACTTGAGCGAAAAGTTTGTCGGTCTGGCATGACGGCGATGGCATGACAGGCTTGGTGGCCGTGGCGCGCCGCCCCGGCGCGTGGGCGCGCGTGTGGGCGCGCTCGCGCTGGTCGGGCTCGTGGTCGCGCTGGGGGCCGGGTGTGGTGGCGGCCCTCGCGCTGCTGGCCATCGTCACGGCGCTGTGGCAGCTGGAAGCGGCCACACGCGGGCTCGACGTGCAGAAGCTCACGCTCGGCAGCACGCCGGTCACGGTGTTCCGCCCGGCTGCGTTAACGGTGGTACCTGCTGCACCTGCAGGTGGCCCCGCGCCGGTGGTGCTCATCGCACACGGCTTCGCCGGTTCGCAGCAGCTGATGCAGCCCTTCGCCACCACGCTGGCACGCAACGGTTTCGTCGCCATCACCTTCGACTTCCCCGGCCACGGCCGCAACAGCGCGCCGATGTTCGGCGGCCTGGCCGACCAGCCGCGCAGCCAGCGCACGCTGCTGCAGGCGATGGAAGAGATGGGCCGCTATGCCGCGCAGCTGGCCGCCGCGAACGGCGGCGGCGGGCGCTATGCCGTGGTGGGCCATTCGATGGCGTCGGACATCGTCGTGCGCCATGCGCAGTCGCAGGCGCAGGGCGCGGTGCAGGCCGCCGTGGGGGTATCGCTGTTCGCGCCCAGCATCAAGGCCGAGACGCCGCCTGACAGCCCGCGCAACCTGCTCGTCATCGCCGGCGCGCTGGAGCCGGGCGTGATGGCGCGCGAGGCGCTGCGCGTGGTCGGCCGCGTCGGCGGGCCGGGCGCGGTGGCCGACACGCTGTACGGCCGTTTCGAAGATGGCACGGCGCGGCGGGCCACGCTCGCGCCGGGGGTGGAACACATCGGCGTGCTGTACAGCGGCCACACGCTGACGGAAACTCTGAACTGGCTGAACGCCGCCTTCGGCCGCCCGCCGGCCAAGCAGCCCTTCGTCGACGTGCGCGGCCCGGCGCTCGGGTGGCTGCTGCTGGGCGTGGTGGCGCTGGCCTGGCCGCTTTCGCGGTGGCTGCCGCATGTGGGTTCGATCGCGCTGTCCACGCCGCGCGTCGGCGCGGTGGCCTTGCCCACGGGGCCGCGCCGGCGCTGGCGCGGCTGGCGCGGCCAGGCGGCGCTGACCCTGCTGCCGGCCGTGCTGACGCCGCTGCTGCTGTGGAAGCTGCCCACCCACGTGCTGCCGCTGCTGCTGGGCGACTATCTGGTGCTGCACTTCGCGCTGTACGGCGCGTTGACGGCGGCCGGCCTGTGGCTGGCCGGCTACCGCCCGCCGCGCTGGACCCCTGGCCGCGGGCTCGCACTGGCCGTGGCGATGGTGCTCGTCAGCGCCTACGCGGTGCTGGCCGTGGGCTTGCCGGTGGACCGCTACATCTTCAACGTGCAGCCCGAAGCCGTGCGCCTGCCGCTGTTGCTGGCGATGTGTGCCGGCACGCTGCCGTGGTTCCTGGCCGACGAATGGCTCACGCGCGACGGGCATGCGGCGCGCGGTGCCTATCTGGCCAGCAAGGCGGCCTTCCTGTCGTCGCTGGTGGCAGCCATCGCGCTGAACCCGCAGCGGCTGTTCTTCCTGGCCATCATCGTGCCGGCGGTGCTGCTGCTGTTCGTGGTCTACGGGCTGTTCAGCCGCTGGGCTGCAAAGAGCACCGGCCACCCGGGCGTGGCAGCGGTGGCCAACGCGCTGGCCTTCGGCTGCTTCATCGCGGTGACCTTCCCGCTCGTCGCCTGAAGTCGGCCTCGACCTACCGCGCCGCATGCAGTCCATCCTGGCCGTCACCATTCCCTTCTTCGCGCTGGTGCTGTGCGGCTACCTGGCCGCGCGCCACCACGTGCTGCCGGAAAGCGCCATTCCTGGCCTGAACGGCTATGTGCTGTATTTCGCGCTGCCCTGCATGCTGTTTCGCTTCGGCGCCGGCACGCCGCTCTTCGACCTGTTCAACCCGGTGGTGCTGGCGGTGTATCTGGCCGCAGGGCTGCTCATCGTGTTCTTCACCATCGCGGTGACGCTGAACGAGCGCGTGCAGCTGAAAGACGCCGCCTTCGGTGCGCTGGTGGCGGCATTCCCCAACACCGGCTTCATGGGCGTGCCGCTGCTGGTGGCGCTGATGGGCACTGCGGCTGCCGGGCCGGTGATCTGCACCATCCTGGCCGATCTGTTCGTCACCAGCAGCCTGTGCATCGCGCTGGCGCAGGCTGCGGTTGCGAAAGACGGCGCGGCGGGGCAGGCGGCAGCGCGTGCGCTGCGTGGCGCGCTGTCGAACCCGCTGCCGTGGGCCATCGCGCTGGGCGCGGTGTTCTCTGTCACCGGCCTCACGCTGCCGGGGCCGGCCGACAAGGTGGTGGAAATGCTCGCGGCATCGGCCTCGCCGGTGGCGCTGTTCACCATCGGCGCGGTGCTGTGGCGTTCCAGCCAGCACGCGCACACGCGCACGCCGGTGGCCGACTATTTGCCGGTGGCGCTTATCAAGCTGTTCGTGCATCCGCTGCTGGTGTTTTTGCTGGCGGCCTCGGCCTACGCGCTGGGCGCGCCGCTGTCGCAGTTCCAGCTCATCGTGCTGACGCTGGCCGCCGCGCTGCCCAGCGCCAGCAACGTGAGCCTGCTGGCCGAACGTTACGGCGCCGACAACGGCCGCGTGGCGCGCATCATCATGAGCAGCACGGTGCTGTCCTTCGTCACTTTCTCGGCGCTGGCCTGGGCTTTTGGGGTGCAGCCGGGCTGAAGGTGGAATGAGGGCAGGACGAAGGCGCGCTGAAGGGGAAAGGCGCCCGCTGCCACGCTGCGGAACAACGCCGAAAACCGACCTGACATCCGCCGATCAGCACACTGCAGTGCGGCTGACACTGTGTCGATGACGCCCCGCCTGACGACCGCCCTGCTGTCTGCTGCCCTGTCGTGTGCCGCCCTCGCGGCCCCGGCCGCAGCCCGCTGTGTGGATGAAGACACGGTGGAGCCTGTGGCCGCAGCGGCGCAGAACATCACCTCGATGACCCCGATGGCGCCGGTGGAGCCGCGCAGCGCACTCGCCGGCCTGGTGAAGGACGCGCTGGAGCGCAGCCATGCCGTGGGTGCTTCGCGCCTGCTGGCCGAAGCCGCACTGCAGGACATCGAAGAGGCGCGCGCCGCGAAGTCCATCCAGGCCAGCGTGGGTGCGGGCATGGGCCCGGGCGGTTCGCGTTCGGCCGGTGTCACCGAGATCGCCACGCTGCAGCTGCGCGCGAACGTGAACATCAGCCAGCTGCTCTACGACGGCGGCCGCAGCGACCGCCTGGTGGACTGGCGCACGCAGCTGGCCGAGTCGGCGCGCTGGGGCCAGCTGTCACAGCAGGAACAGCTGGCGTTGACCGCAGTGGCGCTGCAGCTGGAACGCAGCCGCAACCGCATGACGTCGCAGGTCTGGCGCAACCACGTGCGCAAGACCGGCTGCCTGGTCGAAGCGCTGGAAACCATCGTGCGCACCGACCGCGGCCGCGCCAGTGAACTGGTGCAGGCGCAGAAGACGCTGCAGCAGGCCGAACTGCAACTGGTGCAGACACAGTCTGCGGTGCGCCAGATCGAGGTGCGTCTGCGCCGCCTGGTCGGCGATGGCCTGCCCGGCACCGAAGGCCTGAGCACGGTGTTCATGGGCGTGCCCGACTTGCCGCAACTGGTGGCCGATGTCGAACGGTCTACCGAGATTGCGCAGCTGGAAGCGCAAGAGAAGGCGGCGCGTCGTTACGCCGAGGCCGTGGCCGCCGGCGGCAAGCCGCAGGTCAGCTGGAACGTCAGCGGCAGTGCGGCTGCAGGCAACAACAGCGGCAGTGCAGGCGGCAACGGCGGGCCGACACGCAACGGCTCTTATTCGCTGGGCCTGGCCGTGAGCCTGCCGCTGCTGAGCCCGGGCGTCGAGCCGGCCACCGGCGCCGCGCGCAAGCGCGCCGAAGCCGCACGGCTGCAGCGTGCCGAAGCGCTGGAATCACGCCGCTTTCGCGTCGCCGAAGTGCACGAACAGGCCACCGCCGCGCTGGACCGTGCACGCCGCCTGGCCGAGGTGCTGAAGAACAGCGAGCAGGTGCGCAACTTCACGCTGCAGCAGTGGCAGCAATTGGGTCGACGCAGTCTTTTCGACGTGATGGCCGCCGAAGCCGACCACTACAACATGCGCGTGGCCTATGTGAACGCGCTGCACGACGTGCAGCAGCTCAATGCGAACCTGCTGACGCTGGGGCGCGGCGTGGTGGACTGGTTGCGTTGAAGCGGGTCAGCAGCCGTCCCCTCGATTTGTTCTCTCCATCCACGGAAAACACCCCATGAGCCAGAAGAAGGTCCTCAACGTTGGCGGCAACAACAAGACCATCGCGCTGCCGCCGCAGTACGCCGGCTTCGAACACCTGCTGCTGGACATCGACCCCACCGGCAAGCCCGACATCTGCTGCGACGCACGCAAGCTGACCACGCTGGACGCGGCGCAGTTCGACGCCATTTACTGCTCGCACAACCTGGAGCACTACTACCGGCACGACGTGGCGGCGGTGCTGGCCGGCTTCAGGCATGTGGTGAAGGACGGCGGCTTCATCCAGATTCGTGTGCCCGACATGGCGGAAGTGTTTCGCCGCGTGGTGGAGCAGAAGCTCGACATCGACGACGTGCTCTACCAGTCGGGTTCGGGGCCGATCATGGCGCTGGACGTGATCTACGGCTACGGCTTGCAGATCGAGCGCAGTGGTCAGGAATTCTTTGCGCACAAGACCGGCTTCACGCAGAAGTCATTGCTGGCGGCACTGCAGCGAGCAGGCTTCTCGCAGGTCTACAGCAGCGTGGGCAACATCGAAGTCAACGCGGTGGCCTTCAAGGGCGTGCCCGACGCCGCCACGATGGCGCTGTGGGGTCTGCAGCCCGAGGCCGCGCCCGCAGCCGAGCGCGAAGCCGCAGCCGTGGCCTGAGTGGCCGCGCGCCTAGCGTACCCGGCCACGGTGCGGGAGGCGCCACTTAGGCGCGGCTGAACCTGGCGCGCCCGCTGCGCGTGACAAAAGGCTTGGCCTCGCGTGCCATGCGCCAAGCCACCGCTTCATGCTGCAACAGCAGGCAAGGTCGGCGCCTGCGCCGTCACCGTTGACCTCGCAGGTCATCGCTGCCGAGCCCGCCTTGTCCTATCGTTGCGCCCATGCGCTACATCGTTCCAACCGTGCTCTTGCTGCTCGCCGCCATCCACGCTTTGCCGCTGGTGGGAGTTTTGGGTGCGACTCGGCTGTCCTCGCTCTACGGCATCCCGATTGACGAGCCCAACCTGGAAATCCTGATGCGCCACCGTGCCGTGCTGTTCGGGGTGTTGGCCGCCTTTCTGGCCTACGCCGCAATGCGGCCCGAGTTGCAGCGTCTCGCCATGATCGCCGCCGCGTTGAGCGTCGGCTCATTCGTGGCGCTGACAGGGGTCGTTGGCGGCGCGAATGGGGCGTTGGTGACTGTCTTCCGAGTCGATCTCGTGGCACTCGGCCTGCTTGCTGTGGCCGCGCTCGCGCACCTGCTTTGGCCGGCGGTCCGATGAGCGGCGCACTCGCCAACCTGCGCAAGCAGCGCCGCGTGAGCCAACTGGAGTTGTCGCTGCGCGCCGGCGTGTCGCAGCGCCACCTGAGCTGCATCGAGACCGGGCGGTCACGCGTCGGTCGCGACACCCTGATCGCGCTGCTAAACGCACTGGATGCCAGCCTCCACGATCGCAACCAGGCCCTGCTGGCGGCCGGCTGCGCGCCGGCCCACGCGACAACGCCGTGGTGGTCGCGTTTCAGCGCCTTCACGCGCAGGGCCAACGCACCTGGTTCCTGCCACGCCAAGGCCGTGACTGGCGAGACGTGTCGGCAGTTCTCGTGCCGGCCTACCAGGCCGATTTGCCCTACGTCCTGCCCCGCCGCGGAACCACTTTGCAAGTGGGACGCGGGGACGGATTGCACTGGACCGGCACTGGCTTCCAACTTCAGTGAACTGCGAGCCGGTGCCGGCCGGGCCTTGGATCGCGTGCGGCGCGGTGCCTGGGCCCAGGCACCGCGCCGCACCCAGGCACCGAAAGTCAGGCATCGCCGCGTCGTACGAGGGTCTGATGCGTGGCAATCCCCTTGAGTAGCGTCCTTGCCATGCTGGTCGCGTGGACTTGCCGCTGCCCGAGGCGCCCAGCAGCACCACGAACTCGCCGCGGCCTATGGCCAAGCTCACATCGCGCAGGGCATGGACTTGCGCCTCGCCCGTGCCATAGAACTTGCTCACGCCGCGCAGGCTGAAAACCGGCGCAGCAATCCCTGCCGCGCCTGCACCACCCGCCGCTATTGCGTCAGTGGCTGGGACGGCCGCATTCGCATCTTCCATGCGCAGCCGTTCAAGCCGTCAGCAATGGCGTCTTGCGAAGAAATTCGTCGCTGCTGAGTTGCTGAAGAACGAACGCGGCCACATCGGCGCGCGTGATCTTGCCCGCCGTGACGCCATCCAAGTCGAGCAAGACCCGGTATTTGCCGGTCGCTTCGTCGTTGGTCAGCATGCCTGGTCGCACGATGATCCAATCCGTGTCACTGTGGCGCAGCAGCGCTTCCTGACGGTCCTTGTCCTGATAGATCGTGTGCAGCAGCGTCGGCTTGATCACGCGGTCGTACAGAAACCCGCCGTGGCCGCGGCTGTCGCCGGCGCCAATACCGGTGATGCACACGATTCTTCGAACGGCATGCTTTTGCATGGCGTCCAACAAGTGCTGCGTCCCATCCGAGAACAGCGTGACATGCTTCAAGGTCACCCCGGTGCCCAGTGAGCAGATCACGGCGTCCTGGCCCGCCATCGCAGCATCCACGTCCTGAGCATTCAGGATGTCACCCACGACCAAGTGCAGTTTGGGGTCGGACACCACCATCTTCGATGCGTCTCGAACCAGCGCGGTGATGTCCTGCCCATGGGCCAGACCCTGTTTGACGATCTCCTCGCCGGTGGGGCCGGTCGCTCCAATCAAGAGGAATTTCATTCGTTGCCGCCTTTCAGTTCTGGTGGGTCGGCACACTCATCCACCTGTTCGAACGCGAGGCCCAATGCGCGGTCTGCGCAATCGACGGCGGTATTTTATGAGGGTAGGTTGAATCGGCGGGCAAATCGGTACGCAAACGAACCCGGTGGTCATCCTGGCCCGGCTGGCCGTGTTCCTGCGCGATCAACGCAGAGGTATCGGCCTGGGCATGCTGCAAGACGCCATGTTGTCGAGCCTCAAGACGTCAGTGCCGGCAGGCAGCCCAGGCACTGCGGGTTCCAGCAAGTTGCGAAAAGGCTGAATGCCGGCGGATTCTGAAACAGCGCGTGGGCGCGGGCATCACCGGGCCATCCTGAGGTCGTCAGCGATCCGACGGCAACGACGCCGCCCGGCCACGCACCGCAACCCGGGGCCGGGTGCCCTGTCACAACGCGGGTGTCGAATCGAGGATGAGGCGATTCAGGCACTCGCCCAGCGCGTCGAAGCTTTGGCCTGGTCCGACAACCGACGATTGCGCACGTAGACGCGGCGAACCCGGCTCTCGATGATGTGATTCAAGCACTCGTCGATGACGTCGCCGCTGACGCCCAGCTCGGCCATCAGCGTCGCCGCGGACCGGCGCAGGTCGTTTGGTGTCCAGCGGCCACTGGGGAGTACGAGTCCGCACGTCTCGTTGCTGCGATTTTCAATCGCAGCTCAGGAGCGCGCTGCCGATCGGCGAGCTCTTTGCCGAAGGACTTGACGTCGACGGGGCCGGTGCCGGCCACGTTTGGGAACACCCAAGGCTGTATGAACTTTGGGTGTCGCGCCTTGAGACCCTCCATGAGCCCACTGCGCGCGGGCGGGCAACAGAATGGGCAACAGAATGGGCAACAGAATTATCGCGGATTTTGGAAAACAGTCTGCGTCGACTTGAGACGAGACGCCGGAAAAAATATGTTTAAAAACAATGACTTAGGAATTTTCTTGGGATCGCCTGGGATCACGCGAGACGCTCGAAATATTGGCTGCGAACCAAGGGGTCGTGGGTTCGATTCCTGCCAGCCGCACCAAAAGCACGTGGCGAACATCGCCCCAGAGGTTGCTGCCTCAGGGGAGTTTTTCTGTGTTCGTTCTTCTATTTGCGTTTGTGCTTTTGCGTTCTTCTGTCTGCGTTCTTCTGTTTGCGTTCTTCGGTGAGTCACCACCGCAGACCTCCGGTCTCGATAATCTGCGCATGACTGCTTTCTACTGGGTGATGGGCGTGCTCATCGTCGGCACCTTCGTGCCCTCGGTGCTGTACCTGCTGCTGTATGCCACCACGGGCGAACAAGCCTGCCTGCGCCGTTCGCAGGCGCTGTGGAACATCTCGCGCGTGTTTTCGCTGTTGGGCTTCAATCTGCTGATCTGGGGCCACGTGGTCTACGGGCTGTGGGGCATCTGGTTTCGCTGAAGCAGCAACGTCAGACCAACTCCTCCGCTGCACGGCCTTGCGGCGGTTCGGCGGCACGGCTCAGGGGTTGAAGACCACGCCGTCCTTCATGCCCAGCACACCCGCCGTGCAGAGTTCCTGCACCACGGTCTGGCCGTAGCCGCCCAGGCTTCCGGTCGGCTTGCCCATGCGTCTCCAGATGCTCTGGTAAAGCGTGGCACGCATGAACCAGGCCAGCAGTTCAGGCAAAGGCTGGCTGCCCACTTCCAGCACGTGGTACTTCACCAGCGCCTTCAAGGCATGGCGCGCATGCCGCACGGGGTCGGCGCGAAAGGCCGCCAGGCGCTGGCGCGCCTGCACGAGTGCCGCCGGAATGTCGCTGAAAGCCGCGCCGTGGCCCGGAATGGCGATGGCCGCGCCCAGGCTTTCGATGAGGTCCAGCGTGGCCGCCACCTCGTCGAAGGCACGACCCTCCTCGAGCGGGCCGCCGAGTTCAGGGAAGACGACGCCGAAGCCACGTTCCCACAAGGCATCGGCCGTGATGACGACGCCGTTGGCGGCGTTGAAGAGGATGAGTGAATGCGGGTCGTGGCCCGGCGCGGCCAGCGCCTGCCATTGCTGGCGACCGACATTCAGGGTCTCGCCCGGATGCAGGCAGCCATCGGGCGAAAAACGTTCGCAGCGTTGGCCCGTGGGTGCGTAGCTCAGGGCGTCTTCGTCCCAGGCCACGACCGCGGCCCATTGCCCTGGCGGAATGTGCACGGTGCAGCTGAATTCCCGCTGCAGCGTGGCGTTGCCGCCGCAGTGATCCGAATGCAGATGGGTGTTGACGATGCCGCGCAGCACTTCGCCCGCCAGCGCATGGCGCACCAACGCGAGCGTCTGCACGGCATGCACGACATGGCCGGTGTCGACCAGCAAGGCACCCTGCACGCTGGCGCCCTCTTCTCCATGCAGCACCACGTTGTTCGACGACAGCCAGCCACGTTCCAGCAGCGAGATGCCGGGCAGGGCGGGCAGGCCAGTCGAGCCACAGGCTGTGGCAGCGGCGGTGGCAGCGGCGGAGGCTGTGGCAGCGGCGGTGGAAGAGTCGGGGCGCATCGGTCCGCATTCTGTGTCATGCCGCCGGCCGGAAGACGTCGCCCATGGAGCCCTCTGGCGACCAGCGCCGTCTTGCACAGGCTGCTGTCAAGGCACTTGCCGGGGCATCAACGAGGACCGATCTGGCCCGTGCTTGCCCCGCTTATCCGCGCTTGGGCATCGGCCGGCGCCTCTATCTTCATGCCTCGTGGACTTCCATGCAGCAGGCCCGCCATGCCCACCTCTTCTTTCGAGCCGAACTCACGCGAAACGCAGCAGGCCCGCCGCGCTTCGCTGGCCGTGGGCGTGGCGCCACCCGGCGTGCTGCTGGCGCTGATTGCGGTGGTGGCCGGTCTCATCGAGCCCGACACCGGCTTGCTGCTGTTCGTGGCCGGCATTTCGTGGACGGTCTACGAGATGTACCGCTACCTGCAGCTCGTGGATGACATCGCAGAGCCCGAAGACCTGCCAGAGGCGCCCTGAGGCCGGCGGGCAAGGGCAAAGGCAAGGGCCGGTGCTATTTTCGCGTGTTGTCCAGTGAGGGCGGCGGCGTGTAGCCCAGTTCTCGCGCGCGGGATTCGGACTGCGCTGCCAAGAGCGGCTGCCCGACACGCCGGTAGTGCAGCGCCAGCTCGTAGCTCGCGATGCCGTTGCCCAGGGCGGCGGCGTACTGCAGCCAGCCTTCATAGCGGCCGGCATCGAAGCGGCTGGCATCGCGGCCGTAACTGCGCGCCACCCGCGCCGCGGCGTCCTTGTCGCCCCGGCCGGCCTTGACCAGTTCGTTGCCCGGCAGGCCTTCGGCCGGCTGGAAGGCGGTGCGAAACAGTCGCACATCACGCCGGCGCAGGATGTCGGCTGCCTCGAGGGCGCCCGCGCGCGCCACTTCGGCACTGCCCGAGAGTCGGCTCTTGGGGTGGTTCTTCAAGAAGTCGGTGGCCAGCCGTGAGATCTCGGCGGGCCACACGGCGGCTTCCAGCGCGGCCCAGTCGGCGGCCTCGTCGCGACTGGCAAACCGTGCCGGCGCCGGTGCGGCCGCGGCGGCGTCAGCCTCGGGCAGCGGTGCCAGGCGGCGGCTGATCCGCGTGTTCTCGGCAATGAAGGGGAACTGTGCAAACTGGCGCAGCAGCAGCACAGGGTGGTTCAGCATGACGTTCTGCACGTCCAGCTTCACCAGGCGGAAGAGATCCGAGAAGCTGATCTCGTCAGATGCGTCTTCCAGCAGCTTCACCAGCGAACCTGTATAGAAAGTGTTGCGGCTTTCGTCGGCGGGCGCGATGGCCGGCCTGCCGGCCCCCGTGGCAAACGCAATCAGGCAGCCGGGCGGGGCCTCCACCTGGTTCAAGCCTTCGCCACCGGCCACGTCGCGCAGCGAGGTGCGGCAGGCGTCGATGACGGCGATGGTCAGCCCCGCGGGCCGTCTTGGCAATTCGTTGATCACGTCACGTGTCAGCGTCATGCTCGTGCGCACCAGCGTCTCGGGCCTGGCCTTGGGGTTGATTCGCGCCGAAACCAGCAGGTTTTCGGCATCGACCTGCGCGCCGTGGCCCGAGAAGTAGAAGAACACCGTGGCGTCAGGCCGCGCCGCGCGCACCTTGGCCGCAAAGGCCGCAGTCGCAGCACGGGCGGCGGCCTGGTCCAGATCGAGACCCTGGTCGACTTCGAAGCCGCGCCTTTCAAGAGCGGCGCGCAAGTCGCGCACGTTCTTGTGAATGGGCGGCAGGTCTTCGCCTTCAGGGTAGTCGCGGTTGCCGATCAGCAGCGCGAGTCGGGGTGGTTCGCTCGTGGCTGCAGGCTGGGCCCGCACGCCGCTGCCGAAGCCCGCGGTCTGGGTGGCGGCGGCGCAAGCACCGGCCCACTGCAGCCAGCGGCGGCGGTGCAGCTTCCGAGTGAGCGTTGCTGCGGCTTGGCGTGGACGGGCCGGGTGGGTTTTCATGGGCAGCAGGTTCAAGTGTCGCCGCACAGCAGCGCTGCGGGGGCGGGCGTGCAACTGGCCGGCACACGCAGGCCTTCGGTGCCCTGGGTGGCCGAAGGCGCAGGGCCGACTTCTGCAATGACGCCAGCGCGCAGTCGCAGGGCCACGTTTTCGGTGCGCACGGCGTCGTCGAAGCCGGCCTTGCGCGCGCCTTCGGACACCGCCACAGTGGCCGAGATCGAGTTCTCGACCTGCGGTGTGGTGGGCAGCACGCCGTTGTAGAAGACCGGTATCTGCGTCTGGCTGCCGGCGCCGTCGAAGAAGAAGCGGTAGCCGCCCGAGGGGTTGACCACCGGTCCGCGCAGCAGCACGGCCGTGGAGCCGCTGGCGCCATCGCGCGGCAGCACGGCCACGTAGCCCGCGTCCAGCGGCAGCACGCGGTTGCCGTACTCGCGGCTGCCCACGCTCACCCGCAGGCCGCCTTCCGCCCCCGGCGCGCCGAAAGGGAAGCTCAGCGTGAAGGCCGCCGGTGTGAGCTCCAGCGTCAGCGCGGGCAGCGCGGTGGCCGTGCCGGCAGTGCTGTCGAAGGGCAGCCTGGCGACGATGGCCGCTGTGCCCGCGGTCGACACCCGATCGGCCCGTATCGCCACCACATCGGCCACGATGCCCGCCCCACCGATGTTCACGGTGTTGCCCGTGATGCGCACGCGGCTCTGCACGGCGTAGTTCAGCGTGGCGCCACCGAAATTGAGCGCCGTGCTGTTGACCGACCACGGCGTGTCGGGCGCACCGCTGACCACCGAAAGGTTGCCCGCGAAGCTGTTGCCTGCGTTCAGCAACTGCACCGAGCCGCCGTTGCTGGCAACGATGTTCAGGCCCGCTCCCGCAGCGACGTTGAGCCGGCTGCCGCCTTGCGCCACCAGCGCGTCGGCCGCGAAGGCGATGGGCAGCGACGCGGCCTGGAGGTTTCTGAGATCGGCGTCGGGTGCCACGACCGTCAGCGGCGCCGCAGCCACCAGGGCCAGCGTGCCGCCGGTGACGGTGGTGACACCCGCAAGCGACACCAGGCCGCCGTCGACGCGCCCGCCGGCAGCGGCGTTCACGTTGCCCAGCACGAGGTCGCGTGCGCTCGTGCCGGCCCCGGTGCCGCCCGTGCCAGTGCCGCCCGTACCTCGGCCGCTGGACAAAGACAGCTCACCCCCGGCGGTGACCGACACCGTGCCGGCGAAGCGATTGCCCTCGTTCAGCGCCGCGATGCGTTGCCCCGACAGCTGCACGGCACCGGCGCTGCTGACTGCGCCGCGCATCAGCAGGTCGCCACTGGCCACGAGTTCGGGGCCCAGGCTGATGCTGCCGTCGGCGTCGACCGAGCGCACCGTTTCGCGGCCACCCAGTGCCAGGCGGCCGCTGGCTGCCACACGCACGCCGCTGCCGTCGGGCAGTTCGTCGGCGCCGGCCGTGGCAAGTTCGCCGTTCGTGACGATGGTGTCGCCGGTGTAGGTCTTGTTGCTGCCGCTGAACAGCAGGCGGCCGTTGCCGGCTTGTTCGACGTTGCCGCTGCCGCTGACGGGCTGGGCCAGCGTGATGTCGTCGCTGCGCACCCACGACAGCGTGCCGCTGGTATCGAAGGCGCTGCTAGCCAGGCTGCCAAGGGTGCCACCGTTGCCCACGCGCAGCGTGCCGGCATCGATGCGCGTGACGCCGGTGTAGCTGTTGCTGCCGGTGACCGTGAAGACGCTGCTGCCCTGCTTGACGAGGCCGCCGCTGCCGCTGATGACGCCGGCAAAGATGCTGTCGCCGCCGCTTCCCGTGGTGAGCGTGAAGCTGGCCAGTGCCAAGTCGCCGTCGCCGGCCAGGCTGCCCAGGGCCTGGCTGCCGCCGAAGGCCATCAAGGCGCCGCCGTTCACCAGCAAGGCTGGCAAGCCGACCAACCGCTGCGCAGAAGCCAGGATGAGCGTGCCGCCTTCCACCACCACGGTGGCTGCGGCGGCAGTGCCCGCCAGCGTGCTGCTGCCACGTGACGTGAGCGTGCCGCCACCCAGGTTGGCATCGACCCGGCCGCTGTCGAGCAATGTGTTCGTGGCCGTGAGCGTTCCGACGCCCGAAAGCGTGCCGGCCAGGATGAGGCTGGCCACGGTATCGGTGGCATTGATGACCAGGGCCGCGCCGCTGGCCACGGTGACCGCCATGCTGTCGGCCAGCCGATCGGCCGCGCCGAGCGTCAGGCTGCCGCTGTCCACCGTCAGCGTGGTGGCGGCGCTGCGGCCGTCAAGACGGCTGCTGCCAGCGCTGAGCAGCGCACCGGTGCCCAGGTCTGCAGTGACCGTTCCGCTGGTCAGCGAATAGCTGGCGGCGGTGAGCGTGCCGCTGCCAGCAAGCGTGCCGGCGAGGGCCAGGCTGGCAATGGTGTCGTTGCCGGCCAGCGTCAAGGTGGCGCCGCTGGCCACGGTGACGGTGGCGATGTCGGCCAGGCGGTCGGCTGCGGCCAGGGCGAGCGTGCCGCTCGTCACCAGCACCGTGGTGGCGCCACTGCCGCCGCCCAGGCGGCTGGCGCCGATGGATTGCAGGCTGCCGGCGCCCAGCGAGGCCATGGCGTTGCCGCCGTCCAGCACGTAGCTGGCGGCGCTGAGCGTGGCGTTGTTGCCGGCAGTCGTGGCCAGGATGCCGGACAGGGCCAGGCTGGCGACGGTCTCATTGCCGGTCAGGGCCAGCGTGGCACCCGCTGCCACCGACACGGCGCTGCTGTCGGGCAGCAGGTCGGCGCCTGCCAGTGCCAGCGTGCCGGCCTCGACGGTGGTGCTGCCGCTGTAGCCGTGTGCACCGCTCAGTGTGAACACGCCGCTGCCTTGCTTCACCAGCCGGCCTGTGCCAGAGATGCTGCCGGCGTAGCTGCTGTCGCCGCTGGTGCCCGTGCGCAATGTGGTGTTGCCCAGGGTGAGATCGCCGGCACCGCCCAGGCTGCCGAGGGTTTCGTCACCTGCCAGCACCAGGCGGCTGCCAGCGGCCAGCGTGACCGACGGTGCCACCAACAGCAGCTGCGCTGCGCTCAGCGTGAGCGTGCCGCCGTCGACGCTGAAGGCCGTGGCCGCGCTGGTGGCGTTGAGCTGGCTGTTGCCGCTGCTGCTGAGCACGCCGCCGCCCAAGGTGGCGTCGACACGGCCGCTGGCCAAAACCACGGTGGCCGCATTCAACGTGCCGATGCCGGCCAGCGTGCCGGCGATGTCGGCTCGCGCGATGGTGTCGTCGCCGCCAAGCTGCAGCGTTGCGCCGGTGGCGATGGCCACGGTGGCGCTGTCTGCCAGGCGGTTGGCGGCAGCCAGCGCCAGCGTGCCGCTGTTCACCGCCACGTCGGTGGCGGCCGCGCTGCCGGCCAGCGTGCTGCTGCCGGTGCTGATCAGGCGACCGGCGCCGAGGTTGGCCACGGCATTGCCGCCGTCCAGCGTGTAAGTGGTGGCGGAGAGCGTGGCGCTGCCCTGCAATGTGCCGTTCAGCAGCAGCGTCGCCACACTGTCGTTGCCGCCCAGCTGCAGCGTGGCGCCGCTGGCCACGCGGGTGGCACTGGCGTCGGGCAGCACGTCGGCACCTGCAGTGGCCAGGGTGCCCGTCAACACCGACGTGGCGCCGCTGTAGTTGTTGGCGCCGCCCAGCGTGAAGGTGCCGGTGCCGGCCTTGTCGAGGCCGCCCGTGCCGCTGATGACGCCGTCGAAGCGGCTGCTGCCACCGCTGCCGGTGGTGAGCGTGAAGCTGCCCAGGCCCACATTGCCGGCACCGGCCAAGGTGCCCAGCGACTGGTTGCCGCCCAGGGCCAGCGTGGCGCCGGTGGCCACGTGGGTGGCCGAGGTGGCGCTCAAGGCCGCGCTGCTGGCCAATGTGAGCGTGCCGCTGTCGACATTCAGCGCGCCCACGTCGGCGCCGCCGGCCAGGCTGCTGCTGCCGCTGCTGCTGAGCGTGGTGGCGCCGACATCGGCCACCGCATTGCCGCCGTTCAGGCTGATGGTGCTGGCGCTGAGGCGGCCGTTGCCATCCAGCGTGCCGGCCAGCGCCAGGCTGCCGATGCCGTCGTCACCGTTCAGGCGCAGCGTGGCACCGCTGGCCACCGAAACTTGCGCCGTGTCGGCCAGCCGCCCGGCCGAGGCCAGGCTGAGCGTGCCGCCGTTGACCTGCACCGTGCCCGCGCCGGCACTGCCGGCCAGGGTGCTGTTGCCGCTGCTG